>Ga0316612_1000319_pt1 | contig 16075 bp, 12 predicted proteins | sample MIS2016226_MG_FD_207676 | JGI IMG/M metagenome (GOLD analysis project Ga0316612, IMG submission 207676) | Microbial mat bacterial communities from Middle Island sinkhole, Lake Huron, Michigan, United States - MIS.2016.226 | ecosystem: Environmental > Aquatic > Freshwater > Lake > Sediment... | reverse complement strand
TCCAAAAATATCGTTTTGTAATCAATTGCAAAACGAAATTATTAATCAGATAATAATTCACTGTGGCGGAGACCCCAGTAAATTATGCTCTTTCAAAATATGAAATCAAGTTCCTTACAGTCTTGGTCTAAAACCCTGTTAGGGTTGGTTATCGCTTATTTTTCTATTTTTTTAATCAAAACCAAACTCATCAACAACATCGAAAAAGCATAGCCGACATCTTCAATTGGAATGGTTCCTAATCGGATTCCCAAATTTTCATTATTGTTATAAGACACAACCGGTTCGTCGATAAAACTACCAGTCAGAATTCCATTAACAATTGAAAACGGAATTAATACAATCAGAAAAGTGAGGAAATAGGTATTCAAAATATCAGGAACTTTGAAAACCGTATAGGTCAATACCAATACTAAAACGCTATAATTTACAACGGTGTACCATTTATCATAGTGAAAAACAATTGTGGGTAAAAGGATAATCATTAAAATCCAATAAATCATTCGAACCGTTTTATCCGACAAGGAAACCTTGGGCAAAAAGTAATGAAAAGCAAAATGAATAAAGATACTAGCGTAGGGTATGCAGATAAAAAACAACCATTCTTCGATGGGCAAAACGAAAAACTCAATTCCTGAATGGTAACGAGGATTGAAACTCCAAACGCCTATTTTAGTAAAAATTATATCCCAAACAATGAAGAAAATAGCGGTTATAATTATTGAAGAAAATACGGCTTTCCATCGTTTTATATATTTCATCCTGTTTTCAAAACTATACAAAAAGGGTATAATTAAGGAAGCGATATTTAAAATGAGATATAACGACATTTTAAATTTTGAAGTATTTGAAAGGCACGAAAAGCATTCCAAAAACTTCTCCGTCTTCTTTTCCTAGGTGTTTGTGGTGTACTTTATGCCCTTTGCGGAGCGCCACTAAATATTTGTTTTTCGTGTTTTTGAACCATTTCAACCGTTGATGAATGATTATATCGTGTACAATAAAATAGCTCAAACCGTAGGCAAAAATTCCAAGACCAATGAAAAATCTGTAATCAAAACCTGCAGAAGCTCCAAAATAGAACAGAAGAATACTCGGAATGGCAAAAATTACGAAAAACAAATCATTGCGTTCAAAAATATTGGCATACTTAGGTTGATGATGATCTTCGTGTAGATACCACAAAAATCCGTGCATCACAAATTTGTGGGTACACCAAGTTACACATTCCATTATTAAATAGGTAGCCAAAAAAATTAAAAAAGACATCATTTTTAGAATGTTTTATTGTTTGTATAAAGGTAAAAAAAGTTAAACTAATTTCAATTTGTAAGTAACAAAAGAATTGGCAAATAAAATTCCTTTGGTGTAATTAGAAACTCGAATTCTTTCGCTTCCAATTTTGTGGCAAGGCGTGTTTTCTAATTTTCGCAACAATTTTTTATAATACACATAAGCAGTATAAACTCCGAATTTAGCTTCTAATGGCAATTTTTTTATTCCTAGCTTTGCTACTCTGAAATCCTCTTCTATTTCTTTGATAATCAAATTTTTAGAGTTTTCATCGAAAGACTTCAAATCGACTCCTGGAAAATAATTTCGATTCAAAACCAGATTATCGTCTTTCAAATCCCGCAAAAAATTGACTTTTTGAAAAGCAGAACCCAAACGCATCGCTTCTTCTTTCAATTCTTCATAAATAGCATTATCGCCATTAACAAAAACTTTCAAACACATTAAGCCTACTACATCGGCAGAACCATAAATGTATTCGTTATATTCTTCCTTGCTGTGATAATCAGATTTTATCAAATCCATTTTCATACTCTTCAAAAAGGATTGAATCAAATCGTCTGAAATGTTATATTTATTGACTGTATGTTGGAAAGAATTCAAAATTGGATTCAAACTAATTCCCAGTTTTTGTGATTTGTAATATTCTTTTTCAAAATCATCAATCAAAGTTTGTTTGTCAAATCCGTGAAAAGAATCGACAATTTCATCGGCAAAACGTACAAAACCATAAATACTGTAAATAGCATCTCTAATACTTGGTGCTAACATATAGACCGCCATCGAGAATGAAGTACTGTAATTTTTGGTTACTAAAACACTACATTTAAAAGAAACCTCATCAAATAATTTTTTCATAAATCTGAATATTATATACCCTTTTTAATCAAATCAGAAACTATCTTTCCCGAAATTATAGACGGTGGAACGCCTGGTCCTGGTACCGTTAGCTGCCCTGTGAAAAATAAATTTTTTACTTTTTTGCTAATAATTTTTGGTCTCAAAAAAGCAGTTTGGGTAAGAATATTGGCCAAACCATAAGCATTTCCTTTGTATGAATTGTAATCATTGATGAAATCGTTTACGCAAAAACTTTCTTTAAATATAATATCATCCGTCACTTTTTGATGCGTTAGCGCTTCAAGTCTTTCCATTATACTATTGAAATATTTTTCTCTAATTTCGGGAGTGTCTTCAATTCCGGGTGCAATTGGAATTAAAAAAATCCCCGCTTCTTTTCCTTCTGGCGCAACACTTTCATCAGTTTTACTTGGAAAACTAGCATAAAATAATGGTTTTTCAGGCCATTTTGGATCATCATAAATAGCTTTGGCATGCACATCAAACTCAGTGTCAAAGAACAAAGTATGATGGGATACATTTTTAATTTTTTTGTTGAAACCCACATAAAACAAAAGCGAAGATGGGGCAAATATTTTTGAATTCCAATACTTTTCAGAATATCCTCGATATTTTTCATCCAATAAAGTTTCGGTATGATGGTAATCGGCACCGCTTAAAACCACATCTGAATAAATAATTTTTCCATTTGAAACTACGCTTTTAACCAAGCCATTATCTACATTTATTTTCTCAACATTTTGACTTGTTTTAATTTCTACACCCAATTCAGTGGCCAAATTAATCATAGCTTTTACCACTTCATACATTCCGCCCTTGGGATGCCAAGTGCCCAAACCAAAATCGGCATAATTCATAAAACTATAAAAAGAAGGTGTATTTGATGGTTTTGCACCGAGAAACAATACAGGAAATTCCATGATTTGCTGCAATCGATTGTCTTTGATATTCTTCCGAACTGATTGTCGTATGGTTGTAAAAAACTGGTTGGCTTTTTTGATTGTTACAGGTGTAATCAATTCTGAAATTGAAATTCCAGGTCTGTACACTAAATCTTTAATGGCCACTTCATAATTATGTTTGGCATTTTCAAGAAATGTTTCTAAATGTTTCGCACTGCCTTTTTCTTGAATTTCGAAAATTTCTAATATATCTGGTAAATTATCGGGAATTTGAATGGCCTCCAACTCATCAAAATAGACGATATAAGCAGGATTTAATTTGTCAAGCTGATAATAATCTGAAGGTTTCTTGCCAAAATCAGCAAAAAATTTCTCAAAAACATCGGGCATCCAATACCAAGTTGGGCCTATATCGAAAGTAAAACCATCTTTAATGAATTGTCTGGCTCTGCCACCTATAGTATTGTTTTTTTCGAGAATTGTAACATTATAACCCTCTTTCGCTAAATAGCAGGAAGCCGCTAGCGACGAAAAACCAGAGCCAATAATTGTGATTGTTTTTTTCATTTGTTTAGCAAATGTATAAATAAATTAAACAAAAAATAATGCCATTAACAATAATTTATAATTCTTGAATTAAATCAGAAATAGAATGATAAACCGAAATTTTGTTTGAAATATTATGAGTATCAATAAATTGTACCATTCGACCTAGCAACCAAACCTGAGCATTTGCATCAATTATTTTAGTCGTGATTTCTTGAATGTAATTATTTAAGGAGTCTTTTGTTGGCTCAACTGTCAAATATGAAATATAAATAATATTATTAAAATATTTGTTCATATCTACCAAACAATCAATAGGAACACTTTCGCCAAGATAAATTGTTTTGTACCCATTCAATAAAATCTCATAATTCAAATACATCAAACCTAGTTCATGGATTTCATTTTCAGGGAGGTAGAGAACAAAGATTTTATCGGTTCTTATTGGTTCAAGAATCTGTAGTTTTTCAGTATTTAGAAGTAGTTTTTGTTTGATTAAAAAAGTTATAAAGTGCTCTTGTGCAGGAGTTATGGTTCCGGCTTGCCACAACAAACCAATTTCCTCCATTAATGGAATTACTATTTCATAAAAAACCTCCCGAAAGCTTTTTTCCGAAAGTAAGCTGTTGTAAGTGTTGAAAAATAAAGCCTGATCAAAATTAATCATTGCCATTTTAAAGGCATTTATAGCGTGGTTTTTGGTGCTCTTTTCGGAAATTATTTCTCGAACAAGCGACTCAATTTTTTCAGTTGAATGTTCTGCAATTCTTGATATTTTATATCCATAATTATTTAACAAAACAACATTTAGTAATTTTTGCAAACTCTGCAAATCATAATTCCTGATATTAGTATCAGAACGCATAGGTTGAAGGACATTGTATCTTTTTTCCCAAATTCTAATCGTATGAGCTTTTATCCCAGATAAGTTTTCAAGGTCTTTTATACTAAAAACGGATTTGATATTGTATATGTTGTTTATCATTCTTCAATATTTATTAAACAAATGTATAAAAAATTTTATCAATCTTAAAAAATAAAAATTTATCCAAAAAAATACTTTGACGATTTTGGAATTTCCAAATACTTCAAACAGAATAAAATCAAGTAAATAAAACAGATAAATCTTTTTTTTACTCCTAGCCATTTTTAATAGCCTACCTTACCAAAAAATGAAGATGGAACAAAAAGTTAGGCTGGTTGAAGAATTATTTGAACGACTTGAAAAAGAAATTTCTGTTTTTAAATCAGAAACTAGTTTGCATTGTCTCGCTGGTTGTGGCAAATGCTGTTCTAAACCAGATATTGATGCATCGCCTTTAGAATTTATCCCTTGGGCAATGCATTTATTCTTAAATGGTCAAGCTGAAGAAGTTTTATTAGAATTAGACCACTCCTTCATTTCAACTTGCCACATTTACCGACCTTTGGCACTCATTGAAGAATTTAACGGAAGTTGCAGCAATTATCGCTATCGCGGATTAATATGCCGCCTTTTTGGCTATGCTGCGAGTAGAGACAAATATGGCGAGTTGAGATTGGCCACCTGCAAAATCATTAAAGACGACCAACGAGAAAACTACAATAACACCGAAGAAGCCATTAGCAAGGGGCTTTACGTACCTATTTTTACAGATCATTATATGCAATTGGCGCAAATAGATTACAAATTAGCAACAATTATACTTCCAATAAATGAGGCTTTGAAAATGGCAATAGAAGAAGTGCTACAATATTATGCTTACAGACCTTTTCCGGGTGGATTGGAAAATATTGCCTAAGAAAAACCCAAAATAAATCTTTATTTTAAGCTAAATGGGGATTTTTTTTGATATTGAAGTGATTTAAACTTTTTCCATTTGCTAAAAAATTTGTCTTTTGCATCCACTTTTTGCCTTTTTTTCGTTCCGTAGCCCAGCTATGCAACTTAAAAAAGACTTCAATTGGCTACAAAATCCTAAATTTTCGCTAAAATGCAAAAAGTTTAAATCACTTCATTGAAGTGATTTTATTTTTGCTCCAAAAAGCAAAAATAAAATACTGTTCATTTTATCTCCTGCTGTTTTCCTGAGGATAGAAAATGCTTTTGTAATATGAGCTTCGACTGATTTTATGGAAACATTCAAAAACTCGGCTATTTCAATATTAGTAAGTCCGTCTTGTCTGCTCAGAATAAATGTTTGTTTGCATTTTGGTGGTAAATTTTCGATCTCTTTTTTTACCAATTTTATTAATCTCTCCATTCCATTTTCGCCCTCATCTTCAGTAATTTCACTCAAAACATCATAATGTTTTTTTTCGAGAGATAACAAATGTTTTTCTTTTCGATATTGATCAATAAACTCATTGTAAACCGATTTATACAAATAGCTTTTAATTACAAGCTCATCTTTTAGATCTGACTTTTTCTTCCAAATTGACAAAAAAACGTTTTGAACAATATCCTCGGACAAATCATGGTCTTTGGTCAGACTAAAAGCATAAACACAAAGTTTGTGGTGGTATTGGTTTACCAAAAAAGTATAGGCTTTTGCATCTCCTTTTTTTAAAGCATCAATTAAGTCTATATCTTTTATAAAATTGGTGTCCATTTCAGAAATTGATAATTAATGATAATTATTTATGCGAAAATAAAAAAAATGTTGTTGCAAAGTTAGGGTTATGCAAAAAGGAAACGTTTTAGTAATATATAGTTAAAATATGGAATCAAATAAAATAGAGAATATCATCGTAAAATACCTAAGCAATCAAGCTAGTTTTTCGGACTTGGATGAATTAGAGAAATGGGTTGAAGATCCTAAAAATGAAAAATTGTTCCAATCATATATTAGAACAAATTATGCCGTTGATTACAACCTGAAAAAATTCGATTCAGAAAAAATCAAGATGATGTTGTCAAACCAAATTGCACAAGAGCAGAAAGTTTTCAGACATAAAAAAATCCGTCAAAGATTGCTTTACGGAGCTGCTGCAACCCTAATTATTGGTGTTTTATCGGTAAATTTTTTCTTTAAGGATTCGCTCTTTAACACTCCAATAAAAAATGCTCCAATAGTAGTAAATAATACAATTGAAATTGGCACAGACAAAGCCACTTTGACCTTGGAAGACGGTTCAGTTATAGCCCTTCAAAAAGGAAATAATTTTCAAACAAAAACCGCTCAGAGTAACGGGGAGAAAATTACTTATAATGTTGGAAAACAAAATTCATCTAAAATTGCCTTCAATTACCTCACAATTCCAAGAGGCGGTCAATTTCATTTAGTGCTTTCTGACGGCACTGAGGTTTGGTTAAATTCAGAAACCCAATTAAAATATCCAGTTTCCTTTCAGGAAGGAAAAACAAGACAAGTGGAATTAGTCTATGGCGAAGCTTATTTTGATGTTTCATCTAGCACCAAACACAAAGGTTCTAAGTTTAAAGTTTTGAATCAATCGCAAGAAGTAGAGGTAGTTGGAACAGAGTTTAACATTAAAGCTTATAGAGATGAGACCAATATTTATACAACATTAGTAGAGGGCAAAGTAGTTATAAGTAATCAAGGGAAAAATCGAATATTAAAACCTAGAGAACAATCAAATCTCAATCTTCAGGACAAAACCATAGCAATATCTAAAGTTGATGTTTATAATGAAATATCTTGGAAAGATGGCGTTTTTAGTTTTCGTAAAAAACCACTTGGAGAGATTATGAAAGTTTTGTCTCGTTGGTATGACGTTGAAGTGCAGTTTGAGAATCAAGATTTAAAGAAAGTTGGGTTCAATGGAGTATTAGGCAAGGAGCAAAAATTAGAAGATATTTTGAAAATAATTAAAAAATTTAAAGTGATAAAAGAATATGAAATTAAAAACAAAAAAGTAATACTAAAATAAAAAAGGAAGCGAAGCCAAACATTTTGCGGTGATAGGACTTCGCCCCTATTAATGAATTAATTAAACAAATGTCCAACTAACACATTGCAAATTTATGAAAATTAAATTAATTAAAGTGCGCTCCCTAGTCGGGGAACGACTCCTATTTATTATGAAAACATTTATATTCTTATTCTGTACAACCGTTTTTAGTTTCACAACAGAAAAATCATTTTCTCAAGATAAAATAAAAATAGATGCCGACAAAATAGTAACAGTTGACGAGGTATTTAATATTATTCAAAGTCAAACCAATTTTCGTTTTTTGTATCCAGATAATTTATTTGAGAATGCTTCGAAAGTACAATTGAGAAAGGGTACAATTGAAGTTTCTAAATTGTTGGAGCGAAGTTTTTCTGAAAGTAAAAGCAATGTCAAGTTCAAATTTTTTGAAAAGAACACCATAGTGGTGGAAGAAATTGAGCTTATTTCAAAGCCAAAAACAGAAAAACCTCAACAACCCATTCAAATATCAGGCAAGGTAACAGACAAGGACGGTCAGCCAATACCGGGTGTAAATCTGCTTGAAAAAGGAGTGTTAAACGGAACACAAACCGATTTTGATGGAAAATTCATCATGTCAGTTTCCAATAAAAATGCAATATTAGTAGTTTCCTATTTGGGATTTACAACCCAAGAAGTCCCTCTTAATGGACAAACCTCAATTGCTGTTACACTAATTGAAAGCACAACGACTCTTAGTGAAATTGTAGTAATTGGTTATGGTTCGCAAAAGAAAGCCAAAATTTCTGGATCTATAGCTACGGTATCAATAAGTGAACTACAAGATTTTCCTGTATCAAATTTTGATCAGGCTTTAGCTGGAAAATTAGCTGGCGTACAGATTTTACAAACCACAGGAGAGCCAGGAAGAGAATTATCTATTAAAGTGAGAGGAACAAAAACCCTAACAGCTGGTGCAAGCCCACTATATGTAATTGATGGTGTTCCAATAGAAACTGGTGATCGAGCCACCGAAGCTGTAAATATGGAGGATATTGAATCAATCCAAGTTTTAAAGGATGCGGCATCGGCTGCTATATATGGTTCTAGAGGGAGTAATGGTATTGTTATTATAACCACAAAGAAAGGTAAGAATGGTGTAATGAAAGTGAGTCTCGATCATTCTACAGGTATCCAAAATGTATCGAAAAAAATAGATATGATGGATGCCTATCAATATGCTCAACTATCTAAAGATGGCCATGATGCGGCCTATTTACAAGAAATACCAACAGGAACTGCAGATGATCCTAATGGTTTAAGACCGGTAGGTTATCATAAAATACCTGAAGAATTATTCCCTTATTTGAATGGCGTGCAAGGACTTACAAATACCGATTGGCAGGACGAAATATTTAGACCTGCTGTTATTCAGCGTTATAATTTATCAGTAAGTGGTGGTAACGATCAATGGAACTATTTTGTTTCTACAAATCATTCTTTTCAAGAAGGGATTGTTATTGAGTCTGATTACAAGAAGACGGGATTACGGGCAAATGTATCCATAAATTCTGGAAAATTTAAAATTGGAGTAAATACAAGTTCAACTTACACTTTTGAAAATAGAGTAAATGCTTCTGGACCCTATACTGATGACGGAATTGTTGCTTCAGCCCTAGGAATGTCGCCAACCTGGTCGGTATATAAACCCGATGGCAGTTACAATTTTGATGGAAATGGATTGTGGAGAATAGGAACAGATTATCAACACAATGAGATTTTAAATCCTGTTGCCGTAGCCAAAGAAATTCAAAATGAAGTAGAACATTATAATGTATTAGCCAATTTATTTGTAGAATATGAAATGATAAAAGATTTAAAATTAAAAACATCTTTAGCAGCTAACTACAATAATTATCAGAATGAATATTTTGAACCTTCAATAATTGAAAAAAGGGGTTTACAAAATTATGGTCAATTAGACAATAATAATGCTTCCTTAAGCACCACTACCATTTATAAATGGACTTTTGAAAACACCATCAATTATAATAAAAAAGTTGGCCTACATAATTTTGAAATTTTAGGTGGGATGACTGCAGAAAAGTCCAGTTCAAGAAATCAAAGAATCACTAATTTTTTGCCCCCATCAATACCTGGTTCAAATGCCACCCAAATTATAAATGCTGGTAATGCTGACATAGATTATGGAGACCTTACTGATCCAAATGATGATAGGTCAATCATTTCGGTAAACGCAACTTCTGGTTTAGATGAATGGTCATTATTTTCATTATTAGCTCGTTTTCAATATGATTATGATGGCAAATATTTATTATCGGCTTCTATTAGAAGGGATGGTTCTTCTCGTTTTGCACCCAATAGTAAATATGGGAATTTCCCTTCGGCATCTGCAGGATGGAGAATTTCTCAAGAAGAATTTTTGAAAAATAAGAATTGGATTGATGAACTAAAAATTCGAGGTAGTTATGGAGTAACTGGGAATTTTGAAATTCCAAATTATGCCTTCCTTCCATTATTAGGTGGTGAAGATTATCTGGGTGCCTCAGGATTGAAACCAAATAATATTCCAAACGATAAATTATCATGGGAAACTACAACTATGTACAATATTGGTATTGATGCTGAACTATTCAAAAGACAATTGGGATTTTCTGTAGAATATTATAATGGAGACACTACAGATTTATTATTAAACCTTCCTGTACCTCAAACTACGGGTTTTGGTACGTTTCTACAAAATATTGGAAAAGTAAACAATAGAGGGTATGAGTTGGGTTTAAAAATAGCGCCCGATTTAGGCCAATTGAAATGGACAAGCAATTTTAACATTTCATTCAATACCAATGAAGTGTTGGAACTAGGTCCTGAGGGAACTCCAATCGAACAGATTGTAGAGGGTGTTGATAGTGCATTTTTTAGGACTGAAATCGGTCAACCAATAGGTAATTATTATTTATTGGTACAAGATGGGGTGTTTATCTCCCAAGACAAACTAAACAAATATCCCCATTTTCCCAATACAGCAGTTGGAGATTTTAGATTTGTAGATGTGGACAAAGATGGTTTTCTTGATGTAAATAAAGACAGAACCATTGTGGGTAATTATGCACCCGATTTCACTTATGGATTTTCTAACTCCTTTAAATACAAAGGGTTTGATTTGAATATAGCCTATCAAGGTAGTCATGGAGGCGAGGTATTGAATTTATTAAGGAGATATAGCGCCAATAGTGAAGGTAATTTTAATAACACTACTGAAATGCTAAACCGATACCAGTCTCCAATTAATCCTGGGGATGGCAATACCAATAGAGCCAACAGAAAATCACAAGGTAATAATTCGCGTATTTCTACCTGGCATGTAGAAGACGGCTCTTATTTAAGGCTTCAAAATGTATCTTTAGGCTACTCGCTTCCTAAATCGGTTTTAGAAAAATTGAATTTTGATAAAATACGAATTTATGCCACAGGGAATAATATATACACTTGGACAAGATTTACGGGTTATAATCCAGAAGTAAATAAAAATTCAGGAACTCAGCTTACACCCGGAGTAGATTACGGAACCTACCCTTTGGCCACAACTTATTCATTAGGCATAAATTTATCATTCTAAAAACTTTAAACACATGAAAACAATAATATATATACTCAGTGTGGTATTCCTTTTGACAAGCTGTTCAAAAGACTTTTTGGAAATTGACCCTGAAGGGGATTTTAATGCCGAAAATTTTTATAAAACGGAAGGCGAATTTAATGCGGCTTTAACTGGAGCTTATGCAAAGCTACAAGGTCAAATTGATATTTATTTTGAATTAACAGAATATCGATCTGATTATTTGGATTTTGCTGCTCCCACAGCAGGGACTCAAGACAGATTTGATATAACTAAATTTCAAGATAACTCTGCAAATGTATTGATTAGAGATGCTTGGGCTAATTATATGAATGGAATATTACGTTGTAATGTCATTACAGATAATTTGCCAGCTGCTAATCTTAGTGAAAGTTTTAAAAAACAAATTGAGGGCGAAGCACGTTTTATTAGAGCTTTAACTTATTTTAATATGGTACGCTTGTGGGGAGATGTTCCAATTATACTGAAACAAGTTACTCCCCAAGAATCACTTACTTTAGGAAGAAGCCCCATCTCGGAAGTATATAAAGTCATTGAAAATGATTTACTATTTGCGAAAGATAATCTAAAGCTAACAAATAATGGTAGAGCCACTTCTGGTGCTGCAAAAGCATTGCTAGGAAAAGTGTATTTAACTCAAAAGAAATATCCAGAAGCAATAACAGTACTATCCGAGCTTATTGGTAAATATTCATTGCAACCTAATATTGCTGATGTTTTTGATACCACAAAAAAGCAAAATAGTGAGCTTATTTTTTCAATACAATTCTACAAAGGAATTAGTACCGAAGATCATGGATTATGGTTATCTGTAAGTGATGTTACTACTACCCCATTTACTCAAAAACTACTTAACGCTTATCAATTAGCACCTGTAATAGATGCAAGAAAAGCCATGGTTGATTATAGATTAGGAGGCACTAAAAACAATATTTTCGTTCCAGGAAAATTTTACGATACACCAGTTAATACTACTAATAATAATTTTGGCAATGACTATACGATACTAAGATATGCCGATGTTTTACTAATGCTTTCTGAAGCCTTAAACGAAGAAAGTTACCAACCAGCAGGAAGTGCATTTGATTATTTAAACGATGTACGAACTAGATCTAAATTAACCCCATTAACTCCAACAAATCTTCCAGATCAAGCAAGTTTTAGAGACGCTGTGCTACACGAACGCTTTTTAGAATTTCCATTTGAAGGGCAACGTTGGTTTGATTTAATCAGAACAAATACTGCAACTAAAGAAATAAAAAGCGGCAAAGGTATAAACATTCTTCCTTATCAATTGCTATACCCAGTACCACAAACAGAGATACAAAAAATTAATAACCCATCAATATTTTATCAAAATGAAGGCTACAACTAAAATCATTCACTTGTTTCTAACAACTTCAATGTTCTTGGGTTGTTATCCCCCTGATAAATATTCTGTCAGTAGTGATCGAACTACTAGCGGAGATGCTGGTAGTACAGGAAAGACAGCATTTACTCCCTCGGCATTCAACAAAAACTATGTGTTTTTGGAAAGCGATTCAAAAGTAAAAGACCGCAATTTTTATTGGACAACATTGGTTGAGAAAAACGCGACAATAAGTGCTATAATCGAAAATGATGAAGTTTTATCAGCTTATTTACAAACAGCCAAACTTCGCTTGAATACTATTGCCAACCAAAGCAATGTTACAGCAGTTGAATTTGCTACTGCTTTAAAATTTTCAGACAACGAAAAAGTAGCTCTTTCGACAGCAGTAAAAAATGTTGTTGCTAATAATGCGACCGCTTTTATTGATTTTAGTAATGCTCAAATTGCACCTTCAGGAGCTTTTAATATATTCAAAGAAGTGACCAAGGTTGACCGATTGAATCAGCTGATTGTTGACGAAATGCTTATGGGTATTAACCAAATAATTGATACCTACGCTGGGGGTATAAAGCCGCCTTCTACAACACCTTACGACCCATTAATAGATAAGCCAGATTATGATGTCAATAGTGTCGAATTAAAATTATTGTTACAGACTCTGGTTACAGATTTAAACAGTAAGAAAGATCAATATAAGCTATTTTATCAACCTTTTTTAAATTTTGCTTTAGGTGTATTAGAAATTAATAAAAGAGATGAAGCTGGCAAATACTTTCCTATGGAAAATGGAGTAAACAAAGCAGTTTATGAAAATATACCAACCATCAAGTGGAGCGACTATGATTATTCTGTAATTGTGGTTTTGGGAGATTCGCCAAACAGCCCAAGTGATTTGCCCAATATTAGTCTTGGAGGTATGGCTCGTGCCGATTATGGTGTAGCATTATATAAACAAGGAAAAGCACCAATAATAGCATTTACTGGAGGTCATTTGTTTCCAATTCATACCATTTATAGTGAGGCTATCGAAATGAAAAAGTATGTTATGGAAAAATATGGTATTCCCGAAAATAGAATATTAGTAGATCCTCATGCAAGACATACCACATCCAATATGCGAAATATTGGCAGGTTGTTTTTCAGATATGGAATTCCCACAGATAAAAAAGCGATTGTTTCAACCACATTATCTCAAAGTAAATATGTGGCTTCAACTACTTTTATGACACGTTCGCAAAGAGAAATGGGCCATATTCCTATGCAATTATACAACCGCCTTTCTGATTTTGATTTAGAATTTACTCCCAAAATAGAGGTGTTGCATTTGGATTCATCTGATCCTTTAGATCCTTAAAAAGTGAAATAGACTTAAAAAATATAAAGCCTTAAAAAAGTAAAAAAAAATGAAAAAATTAAATTTAATATATATTAAAGTTTTGGCTGTAATGTTATTATTGACAGCATGCCAAGAAGACGATTTGCCAAGAGCTAATTTTGATCTTGATATAGTATCCGTGTTTTCAGGAGAGGTTGCACATGAAAAAGTAAACCTTATTTGGCAAACACCAGCTGGCAATTTAACCCCTGAAAGTTATGTTTTAAGCTGGGCTCCTAATGGCGAAAAAATAGTTTTGGATGCGACAACAACATCTTATGAAATTAGTGGTTTAACCAATGGTACAAATTATAAGTTTACCATTCAAGCAAACTATGGCGAAGCCGGTTTTTCTGGAGTTAATCTAATTGAACTTGTGCCTAAAGACCAATTACAATGGACTTTATTGCCAGGGAATAAAATTGCCATTGCCCAATGGCAGAAACCCAATAGAACTGATATATCTGGATATACATTATCGTGGAGTCCAAACGGACAGACAATACAAATACCAGTAGGGACAAACACTTATCAAATAACTGGATTAACCAATGGTGTTGAATATACGGTTAGTTTAAAAATTAATTATACAGGAGGAACCACTTCAAATGAGGTTCAAGCTCTTGTGAAACCTGGGGAAATATCCGCTTATGTATTAAATGTTCCATCGCCAATGGCTACTGATTTGGTGCAATTTACCTACAACCCTGCTTATCTTCCAGGAAGTACAGCTGTTTCTTGGAGCTGGAATTTTGGAGATGGCAATACCAGTACAGCTCAAAACCCAACAAACACCTATTCAAAACCAGGTATTTACGATGTTTCGATTCAAATCAAAGACGGAAACGGAACTACATTTGACGACACCAAAAAAGTATATGTTTGGGGAGTTAAATGGGCTGTGAACTTTGGTGGACAAATTCAAAATCAATCACCAGCCATAGGAAGTGATGGCACTATTTATCTTGGGTCTCGACTAGCAGCAAGCGGGAATTTCCGTGCTATTAGACCAGATGGTACTGAAAAATGGTCTTATGCAGGTATGACTGCTTTAACGGGAGGATCAGCTTCAATTGGTTCTGACGGTACAATTTATATTGGATCAGCAGATAGAAATTTACACGCTATTAATCCAGATGGTTCTAATAAATGGAAATTTTTAACCGGTGGTGCTATTGCTTTCTCAACGCCTTCTTTCGCTAATGATGGTACAATCTACATTGGTTCTGAGGATGATAAGTTATATGCCATAAATCCAAATGGTACTCAAAAATGGGCATTTACTAAGGCAGGATTTAATTTTAGATCCACAGCTTCAATTGGATCTGACGGCACTATTTATATGGGATCTGACGACAAAAATTTATATGCTATCAATCCAGATGGTACTGAAAAATGGGCTTTTGCGGCAGGAGGGATAATTCAATCTGGGGCAGCTATCCAAGCCGATGGGACGATTATAATTGGTGTAGATAGAGGTGGGTCTGCTGGTGCTGTAATTGCTGTTAACCCAGATGGTACTCAAAAATGGATAAAAACAGGAGTTGGTAGAATAACCGTATGCTCTCCTGCGGTTGCCGACGGAAGAGTATATGTTGGAATGAAAGAAGGAAACAAGCTATTGGCATTAAATGCCTCAACGGGTTCTGAAATATGGGCATTTACTACGGGAGGAATCGTAAACTCCTCACCAGCCGTTGATAAAAATGGTGTGATTTACTTTGGGTCTTATGACAAATACGTATATGCCGTTAATCCAGACGGGACATTAAAGTATAAGTTTCTAACAGCAGAACGTGTTTGGTCTTCGCCAGCAATAGGTTCAGACGGAACTGTTTACATTGGCTCTTATGATACTAAATTATATGCACTAGAAATGTTTGCAGAAGGATTGGCAAATGATGTTTGGCCAATGTTTGCTAAAAACCCAAAACATACCAGCAAATAGAACAGAACAATCAACAAACGTTGTGCTTTATAAAAAAAAACTTAGCGTGAATTTTACGGTTCACGCTAAGTTAAAATTCAATTTTTATTATTTGGCATTAGAATACAAGTTTATTAAAATTACAATTTTATATATTAATTCATTGTTGTCCGATAAAAAAGAAGCCAAATTAATGGCTTCTTAAAAAAATCGTAATTTCGAGTTGCAAAATTCAAATAACGATGGGCAAAAATAAGTATTTTTCGACTAAATCTGTTTTCGG
>Ga0316612_1000317_pt1 | contig 16097 bp, 10 predicted proteins | sample MIS2016226_MG_FD_207676 | JGI IMG/M metagenome (GOLD analysis project Ga0316612, IMG submission 207676) | Microbial mat bacterial communities from Middle Island sinkhole, Lake Huron, Michigan, United States - MIS.2016.226 | ecosystem: Environmental > Aquatic > Freshwater > Lake > Sediment... | reverse complement strand
CCACCACCAAAGGAAATACCTAAGGAACAAATGGCTGCTTTTACAACACCAAAGTTAGTAGAAAAAGCAGAAGTTATCAAAAGAGTGGAAGAAATTAAGGAATCTGTTATAAGCGACCAAAATCAAGAGGGAGTGAAAGTTGTTGATAATACGCCACCACCTCCACCACCACCTGCCCCAAAAGTAGAAGAAAAAGTAGTTGTGGACAACACTCCAAAAGTAAAAGTGGATGTACAAGCAAAATACAATGGAGATTGGTCATCTTATCTACAAAAGAAATTAGAAGACCTAATGTATGGTGTAGAGGTTGATAAAGACCAAGTAGTTCAAGTACGTTTTGTGGTTGATGTTGATGGAACAGTTACAGGAATTACTGCACTTACAGGGGATTCAGAATTGAAAGCAATTGCTGTGAAAGCAGTGCAATCAAGTGGAAAATGGATACCTGCAGAAATTGCTGGAAAAGCTGTAAAAGCATATAAAACGCAGCCAATTCGTTTCCAAACCGGAGAATAATTTAAGTAGTATATTAGGATTTGAAAAATGCAATTTCATGAAAATGGAATTGCATTTTTTATTTAAAAATTATTTTTTTTTACTAATTAATACCAATTAGAATTTATAAATAGTCTGTAGCCGCCCATCTCCTTTGGAGAGGGGTTGGGGTGAGGTATAAAACAAAAAACTAATTTATATGTCTAAATGGTATAATAATTATGAAATATTTTCATATATTTGATAATTAAAATATTAAAAAATGATTAAAAAAATTATATTTTTTTCTTTTTTGTTTGCCATTGTTTCATGTACAACACAACAAGCAGTGGACACTGGAAAATCTGTTGGAACTGTAATATTAAATGAAAAAGCAGCTGCAGGAAAAATGATATACGATTCAAACTGTGGAAAATGCCATGCTTTACCAGACAAATCTGCCTATATAGCTGCAAAAGGAATCGCAACCTGGACCGCAATAAGTGAAAAAATGATAAAAAATATTGACGAAAAAGACAAAACACAACTATTGAATTTGAGAACATATTTATATAATTAAATATCATTATTTTTCGGAGTAATTATATTTTGTTTTTCAATAAAATACTTTTACCTTTGCAAACTCAAAATTGAAACATGAGTTCTCAAAATGCCTTAATCTTTTCCACAAGAAGCAATTCCAATTTAGGACAAAACATTGCGAATGAATATGGAGAAAAATTAGGAAAAATAAATTTTTTAGAATTTTCTGATGGTGAATACCAACCCAGTTATGAACAATCCGTAAGAGGATCAAGGGTTTTTATAATAGCCTCTACGTTTCCTCCTGCTGATAATTTAATGGAATTATTATTAATGATAGATGCCGCAAAACGTGCATCTGCAGATAAAATTACAGCAGTAATACCCTATTTTGGATTAGCACGTCAAGACAGAAAAGACAAACCAAGAGTACCAATAGGAGCGAAATTAGTTGCAAATTTATTAACTGCAGCCGGCGCTACCCGTATAATGACTCTGGATTTACATGCCGATCAAATACAAGGTTTTTTTGAAATACCTGTGGATCATCTTTACGCATCAACCATTTTTGTAGATTACATTAAATCATTAAAATTAGAAAATCTTACCATAGCATCACCCGATATGGGCGGTGCAAAACGTGCCAGAAACTATGCAAGATACTTAGAAGCCGAAGTAGTAATATGCTATAAAGAAAGAAAAAAAGCCAATAATATCGACTTTATGACTTTAATAGGCGATGTAAAAGACCGAAATGTTATATTAGTAGATGACATGATAGATACCGCAGGAACATTAACAAAAGCGGCCCAAATATTAATAGAAAATGGAGCTAAAACCGTAAGAGCCATGGCTACACATGCTGTTTTTTCAGCTAACGCATACGAGAATATACAAAATTCTCTTTTAGATGAGGTCGTAGTTACTGATACTATTCCTTTAAAAGATGGAAAAAACACAAGTAAAATAAAAGTACTATCTTGCGCTCCTTTATTTGCAGAAGTAATGCACATGGTACACGATAAACAAAGCATAAGTTCAAAATTTATAATATAAATCAAGAAATTAAAAATCAAAACTTATAAAAAAAGAAAAATTTAAATTTAATATATTCAAATGAAATCGATCACAATTCAAGGACAAAAAAGAGAAAACGTAGGTAAAAAATCAACAATTGCCTTACGTAATGCTGAATTAGTTCCTTGTGTAGTGTACGGAGAAAAAGAGCCAATACACTTTTCTGCCTCAGATAGAGGTTTTAAAGACTTGGTTTATACTGCGGATGCTCACACGGTAAAAATTCAGTTAGAAAGTGGTGAAACTATTGATGCTATCTTGCAAGATATTCAATTCCATCCTGTTTCAGACAAAATTTTACATGCAGATTTTTACCAATTAAGAGACGATAAATCTGTAACCATCGAAGTACCTGTAAAAACTATTGGGCGAGCAAAAGGGGTAGTTGTTGGTGGAGCATTACGATTAAATATGCGTAAATTAAGAGTGAAAGCACTTCCAGCAAACCTACCAGATGACATAACATTAGATGTTACCAATCTATTAGTAGGAGGCAAAGTATATGTAGAATCATTAAGAAATGATAAATATACTATAATGCACCCTAATAATGCCGTAGTTGTAGCCGTTAGAACTACAAGAAATGTTCCAAAAGGTATAACTGGAGGAGAAGAAATAACTGATGACGAAGCATAAAAAACTTCATAAATAAATAAAAGCTCGATACTAATCGGGCTTTTTTTTGCACTAAAAATTGAAAATTAAAACAGTAACATTCAAAATTGGTTTTTACACAAATATTTGTTGATAAAAAGATCTAAATTTCCCTTAATAAATAAATAAATAGAGCTTAAAATAGTATATTTGTAAGTTAAAATTATTTAAAATAAATTTATATAAATATATATGAGTAAACAAAATTATACAGCGGAAAATATTCAAGCATTAGAAGGAATGGAGCACGTACGTTTGCGTCCGTCGATGTATATTGGTGACATAGGATTACGTGGGTTACATCATCTGGTGTACGAAGTAGTGGATAATTCAATTGACGAAGCATTAGCTGGATATTGTAATAATATTGAAGTATATATTCATAAAGACAATTCCATAACAGTAAAAGATGATGGGCGTGGGATACCAGTAGATTTACATGTAAAAGAAGGAAAATCTGCACTAGAAGTTGTAATGACAAAAATTGGAGCTGGCGGGAAATTTGATAAAGACTCCTATAAAGTTTCTGGAGGATTACATGGTGTAGGAGTTTCTTGTGTTAATGCACTTTCAGAATTGTTAATTGCCACCATAAATAGAGATGGAAAAACCTATCGGCAAGAATACTCTAAAGGAAAAGCATTGTACGATGTAAAAGAAATAGGAACCAGTACCACAACAGGAACACAAGTAACATTCGCCGCAGACCCTACCATTTTTATGGAAATAATTTTTAATTATGACACATTGGCTGCACGTTTACGCGAACTTTCTTTCTTAAACAAAGGAATCACAATTCACTTAACCGATGAAAGAGTAGAAGAAAATGGCGAATTTCTAAAAACAACATTCCATTCCGATAGAGGACTAGATGAATTTGTAGAATTATTAGACGAAAATCGCGAAGCTTTAATGCAACAAGTTATCCACATGGAAGGTGAAAGAGATAGCATCCCCGTTGAAGTTGCCATGCGATATAACACCTCCTACACCGAAAATATTTTTTCCTATGTAAATAATATCAATACACATGAAGGAGGAACACATTTGGCTGGCTTCAGAAGAGCTCTAACAAGAACTTTAAAAAAATACGCAGACGAATCTGGCTTACTCGAAAAAGCAAAAGTAGAAGTTATGGGCGACGATTTTCGAGAAGGATTAACCGCCGTAATTTCCGTAAAAGTAATGGAACCTCAATTCGAAGGCCAAACCAAAACTAAATTAGGAAATTCAGAAGTTTCAGGTGCAGTTGATAAAATTGTAGGAGAAATGCTATCCAACTATTTAGAAGAAAATCCTGTAGAAGCCAAACAAATAGTTGAAAAAGTAATTTTAGCAGCACGAGCAAGACAAGCTGCCAAAAAAGCAAGAGAATTGGTTCAAAGAAAATCACCCATGGGTGGAAGCGGACTACCAGGAAAACTTGCTGATTGTACCTCGAAATCTCCCGAAGAAAGTGAAATATTTTTAGTAGAGGGAGATTCTGCAGGAGGGACAGCAAAACAAGGAAGAGATAGATTTTTTCAAGCTATTTTACCATTAAGAGGAAAAATTCTAAATGTTGAAAAAGCCATGACGCATAAAGTTTTTGAAAACGAAGAAATCAAAAATATTTACACTGCATTAGGTGTTTCAATAGGGACTGAGGAAGATTCTAAAGCACTAAATATGGACAAATTACGCTATCATAAAATCGTAATTATGACCGATGCTGATATTGATGGCAGCCATATTTCAACATTAATTCTCACTTTTTTCTTCAGATATATGAAAGAATTAATAGAAAACGGCTATATTTATATAGCTACGCCGCCCTTGTATTTATTAAAAAGAGGATCAAAACAAGTGTATGCTTGGAACGAAAAGGAAAGAGAAAAAGTTACAGCTGAATTATCCGATTCACAAGGTAAAGGAGTAAGCATTCAACGATATAAAGGTTTAGGAGAAATGAACGCGGAACAATTATGGGACACAACCTTAAATCCAAAATTCCGAACATTAAGAAAAGTTACAATTGATAGCTTAGCAGAAGCCGACAGAATTTTCTCAATGTTAATGGGAGATGAAGTACCACCAAGACGCGAATTCATAGAAAAAAATGCTATATATGCAAAAATTGATGCGTAATAGATATATTAAATAAATAATTAAAAATTAAATTAATGGCAACAGTTACTTTAAAAGGAACCCCTTTTCAAACAACAGGAGAATTACCAAAAATTGGAGAAAAAGCACCTGAATTTACCCTTACAGGTTTAGATTTACAAGATAAAACATTAGCAGATTTCGCAGGAAAAAAAGTAATTTTAAATATTTTTCCCAGTGTGGATACACCTACCTGCGCAGCTTCTGTAAGGCATTTCAATAAAGATGCCTCATCATTAGAAAATGCAGTAGTATTATGTATTTCAAAAGATTTACCATTTGCACAAAAAAGATTTTGTGGAGCTGAAGGTTTAGAAAATGTAATATCATTATCAGAATTTAAAAACAACGATTTTGCAACATCTTATGGATTATTGATAAAAGATGGCCCATTAGTAGGATTACATTCACGCGCTGTTGTAGTTATTGATGAAAATGGAAAAGTAATATACACCGAACAAATTACTGAAACAGCAGACGAACCAAATTATGAAGCAGCTTTAAACAGTCTGAAATAATATTATATCTCTTTCTGTTCTCCTATTTCTAAATTAAAGAAAAATATAAATTGTTTAAATTTTATTTAAATTAATTTTTTCTAACTTTTCCAGTGTTTAAAATACTGGAAAAGTTTTTAAAAAAATATTGATACAATGAATTTCAATCTCATTTCTGAATCAGACTTACAATATTTTACCGAAATAATTGGAAATGATAATGTTTTAACAACCGATGAAAATCTACAAAACTATGCTTCAGATGCAACTGAAAATTTAATTTTCAAACCTACCATTGTTTTAAAACCCACTACAACAAATCAAATTTCTAAAATTGTAAAGCATTGTAATGAAAATCAAATACCCATCACTCCAAGAGCTGCAGGAACAGGATTAGTAGGAGGTGCATTACCCATTTATGGTGGGGTTTTATTATCGGTAGAAAAATTAAATACAGAAATTTTAATCGATGAAAAAAATTTTCAAGTTACCGTATCAGCAGGTGTAATTAATTATCATTTACAAGAAGAATTAGCCAAATTTGATTTATTTTTTCCTCCAGACCCCAGTAGTTGGCAAAGCTCATTTATTGGTGGAAATATTGCCACAAATGCAGGCGGACCAAGAGCTGTAAAATACGGCGTTACCAACCAATACGTGTTGAATTTAAAAGTTGTTTTGCCTAACGGAGAAATTATTTGGACAGGTGCAAACACTTTAAAAAACAGCACCGGATACAATCTTACCCAATTATTCACAGGCAGCGAAGGAACATTAGGAATAATAACAAAAGCAGTATTAAAAGTACTTCCAAAACCCAAAAAAGACATCTCTATTTTGGCTACTTTTCACTCCTTAGATGAAGCTATAGATGCGGTTAATACAATAATTCATTCTGGTGTAAACCCTTGTGCCATAGAGTTTATGGAACATAATGCAATAGAACAATCCTTACGATTTGTAGATGATTTTCCGATAAAAAATCTTGAATCAATTCAAGCACATTTATTGATAATGTTCGATGGAAATGATGATGAAGAATTGATGAATTTAGTAGAAAAAGCATCTAATATCTTAAATTCATTTTCCGTAGAAGATATATTTTTAGCTGATAATGAAACCGAAAAAGAACGAATTTGGAAACTACGTAGAAAAGTAGCAGAAGTGGTAAAAGCAAATGGTTTTACAATAGAAGAAGATACAGTAGTACCAAGAGCAGAAATGGGAAAATTAGTAAAATTTACACATAAATTAGCCCAAAAATACAGTTGTAAAGTAGTGTGTTACGGACATGCCGGCGATGGAAATTTACATATTCGATTTAATCATCCTACCCATAAAAATTCCTATCAAGTACCTGAAATAAAAGAAATGTTAGTTGAATTATTTAAATTTATTTATTCCTTAAACGGAACAATTTCTGGCGAACATGGAATAGGACTGATACAAAAGGATTTCTTGAAAATTGTATGTAATGAAGCTAATATTCAGCTACAAAAAAACATAAAAAACAGCATCGACCCCAATGGAATTATGAATCCAGGAAAAATTTTTTAAGCATTTTTTACATCAATTCAGTAAAATAGATTTTTTTTACATTAAATTAACGATTCAACCTGAAATTTATAATAAATTGCAATTTATTTTTTCCATATCAAAATTTTAAATTAATTATGAATTACAGAATATTTATCGAAAAAAAAGTCAATTTTGATATTGAGAGTCAAAAAATTACAACTGAATTACAACTCATTTATCCTAAAATTATATGTAAACAAATTTTGATTTATGATATATTTAATATAACAAATGATGAGTTTGAAAAAGTAAAATACAGTGTTTTTGCAGATACAGTTACAGATATTCTTTTTGATGATTTTCATTTAAAATACCCTAACGATGTATCCTATATTTCATCAGAATATTTAGCAGGACAATTCGATCAAAGGGCCGATTCTGCAGAGCAAGCTATTGCAGTAATTACTGAAAATACAGATGTTAAAATACGAACAGGAAAATTATTTCTATTTTCAAATATAAGCACAGAACAACTATATCCGCTAAAAAAACATCTTATAAACTCTGTAGATTCTCAAGAAAAAAATCTTTCAATATTACAATATCCTGAAACGAAAAAACCACAAGATATAGCTATATTAAATGGTTTTATAGATTTTAATAAACATAAATTACAAGAGTTTTATACCCATGAAAAATTTGCTTTTGGATTTGATGATTTAGAGTTTATCCAAGATTATTTTAAAACGGAAAATAGAGACCCAACCGAAACTGAGATAAAAGTTTTGGACACCTATTGGTCCGATCATTGCCGTCACACTACTTTTAATACGGAGCTTAAAAACATTCAATTCAAAGGAAATTATACGCAAAGATTAACTGAAATTTATCATGATTATCTAGACAAAAGAAATGCTTTAGGTAGAAATTCAAAACCGATAACATTAATGGATTTAGCCACAATTTCAGCTAAATATTTACACAAGAATGGAAAATTGGACAATTTAGTTACTTCTGATGAAATAAATGCTTGTACCATAAACGTAGAAATTGAAGTAGATGGAAAACCACAAATGTGGGAATTGTTATTTAAAAATGAAACGCACAATCATCCTACTGAAATAGAACCATTTGGTGGAGCAAGTACCTGTATTGGTGGTGCAATACGCGATCCATTAAGTGGAAGAGCATTTGTATATCAAGCAATGAGAATTTCAGGAAGTGGAAATCCTTTAGAAGAAATATCAGAAACTTGGGAAGGTAAACTTCCACAAAGAAAAATAACAAAAGAAGCTGCAAACGGATACAGTTCGTATGGCAATCAAATTGGCTTAGCAACATCTTTTGTGTCAGAAATATACGACCAAGGATATAAGGCAAAACGCATGGAAGTAGGAATGGTAGTAGGAGCTGTACCAAAAAATTGGATACGGAGAGAAAAGCCAGAAAAAGGAGATAAAATAATAGTTTTTGGAGGAAAAACTGGAAGAGATGGTGTAGGAGGGGCAACGGGTTCATCTAAAGTTCATACACAAGAATCAAAAGACACTTTAAGTGCAGAAGTTCAAAAAGGTGATGCTGTACAAGAACGGAAAATGCAACGTTTTTTTAGAAACCCAAACGTCTTAAAACTTATAAAAAAATCAAATGATTTTGGTGCAGGTGGCGTTTCTGTAGCAATTGGTGAAATTGCAGACAGTATTTCTATAGATTTAAATAAACTGCCAACAAAATATTTAGGATTGAATGGTACAGAATTGGCCATTTCCGAATCTCAAGAAAGAATGGCGGTTGTAGTTGAAAATAAAGATGTTCAACTTTTTATACAATTAGCTGAAAATGAAAATTTAGTAGCAGTTGAAGTAGCAGAAGTAACGGATAACAATCGGTTACAAATGTTCTGGAATGAAAAAATGATTGTTGATTTAGATAGAAATTTTTTAGACTCAGCCGGAATTCAAAAATCAAACGATGTTACAATAAACAGTCCAAATACTGAATTTCCAAAAATTCCAAAAACACTCAATCAACTTAATTTTATTGAAGAATTACAAAGCTTAAATGTATGCTCTCAGAAAGGATTAATAGAAAATTTTGACTCCACAGTAGGCCAATCTACAGTTTTGATGCCATTAGGAGGAAAAAATCAATTAACACCCACAGAAAGCTCTGTTCATACATTCCCCGTATTAAAAGGAAAAACAAATGATGTATCAATAGCTAGTTTTGGTTTTTCACCCTCGATTTCTACATGGAGCCAAATGCACGGTGGGGCTTTTGCCGTAATAGAATCAGTAGCAAAAATAGTTGCCTCTGGTGGCGATTATACTAAAGTAAGATTGAGTTTTCAAGAATATTTTGAGAAATTAGAAAAAGATTCTGTAAAATGGGGAAAACCATTAGCCAGTTTATTAGGTGCTTACGAAGCTCAAATGCAACTTGAATTAGCAGCTATTGGTGGAAAAGACTCCATGTCGGGAACTTTTAAAGAAATTTCAGTACCGCCAACTTTAATTTCATTTGCTGTTGCAACAGGAAAAAAAGAGGATATAATTTCACCCGAATTTAAAGAAATTGGAAATTATATTTATTTAATTGAACATAATCCTGATGAAATAGGCATGCCAAATTTTACGCAATTAAAACAAAATTTTAATCATATTTATCAATTAATAAAAGAAAAGAAAATTATTTCAGCCAAAACCATAAAAGAAGGTGGGTTGGCATGCGAAATTTTTAAAATGTGTATAGGAAACGATATTGGAGCAGATATTAATTATGAAACCGCTTATTTTACACCTAAAATTGGAAGTTTTATAATAGAATCAGAGGTAGAAATAAATCAGCATAATTTTATATTTTTAGGTAAAACAACTGCCGATAATTTCATAAAAATTAATTCTCATAAGTTTAATTTGAGTGAATTACAGAAAGCATGGGAAAGTACATTAGAACCTGTATTTAACACTAAAAGTGAGATAAATGAACTTAGTAAAAAGGATCACGAAGATAGAAAAGAAAATAAAGTAGCACAAAAAACACAAAACTTAATACTCAAAACTCAAAATTCTATCAAAATTTGTTTGCCCATTTTCCCTGGGACAAATTGTGAATACGAAACACAGAAAGTTTTTGAAGACGAAGGTGCAATTGTAAATTCATTTTTAATTAAGAATTTAAATTCCAGAGTATTACAAGAATCTTTAATTCATTTTGCAAAACAAATAGAACAATCCAAAATATTGGTTTTATCTGGAGGTTTTTCCGCAGGAGATGAGCCAGATGGTTCAGCAAAATATATGGTATCGGTACTTAAAAATCCATTAATAAGAGAAAAGATTGAAAAATTTCTTCAAAATGATGGCTTAATTTTAGGAATTTGTAACGGATTTCAAGCCTTGGTGAAATCAGGCTTACTGCCTTATGGAAAAATTCAAAATGCAGAAGATAATTCACCTACGCTTACATATAATAAAATTGGGCGACATATTTCTCAAATGGCAACAACAAAAGTAATTTCAGACAAAAGTCCATGGCTTTCTGGACTAAAAGGAAAAGAATTTACCATTCCATTCTCTCATGGAGAAGGAAGATTTTTCGCAAATGAATCATGCCAAAATGAATTGATAGAAAACAATCAAATAGCAACACAATATATTGATTTTGAAGGAAATACAGCAAATGAAATGCCGTTTAATCCAAACGGATCCGTCTTAGGAATTGAAGGAATTTCAGATATTTCAGGGAGAATATTTGGTAAAATGGGTCATAATGAACGCTTTCAAAATGGTTTATTAAAAAATATACCCAATGTAGAATTCATGAATATATTTAAAAACGGAATTGATTATTTTAGAACGAATTAATGAATTTAAAACGAACGAAAATTTCATTTTTTCAAAATTTAGTTATATATTTGCACCGAATTAAGGATTTTTGATATAAATGGAGGGCATCTTTTTTCAATAAGACGCCTTTTTTTTTGAAATAAAATGCCGTAAATAAAATGTTTAGAGAAAAAGTCCAATCTTTGCTTGAATCTTTTTTGGAAGAAAGAACTGATTTGTTTTTAATTGATTTTAAACTATCTAACGATAATAAAATAAATATTATACTAGATGGAGATAAAGGCGTAAGTATTCAAGATTGTTTAGACGTAAGTAGAGCAATTGAGAATAATATTGATAGAGAAGAAATTGATTTCGCATTGGAAGTGGCAAGTTTTGGGTTAAGTAATTCACTTTCAATACCGCGACAATTTATTAAAAATGTAGGAAGAGAATTAGATGTAATAGATAGTTTTGATAAAAGCTTTACAGCAGAATTAATAAATGCAAACCAGGAAAGTATCATATTAAAATGGAACGAAAGAGTTCCAAAAAAAATAGGCAAAGGCAAGGAAACAATTCAAATAGAAAAAGAATTTTTGTATAAAGATGTAAAATCAGCAAAAATTCATATAAATTTTAATTAAAATAATCATATCACAATGGATAGTGTTGCTTTAATAGAATCATTTAGTGATTTTAAAGATGAAAAAAATATAGATCGTATTACTTTAATGGCTATTTTAGAAGAGTCTATTAAAAATGTATTACGAAAAAAATATCAATCAGATGATCACTTTGATGTAATTGTAAATCCAGATAAAGGAGATTTAGAAATTTATATCAATAAAAAAATAGTAGAAGACGGAATGTCTGAGGATGATAATGTTGAAATTGAAATAAGTGAAGTAAGAAAAACAGATCCTGATTTTGAAGTAGGCGAGGAATATGCCCAAAAAATCGAATTACAAGATTTAGGAAGAAGAGCTATTTTATCTTTAAGACAGAATTTAAATTCAAAAATAGCAGAATATGATAATTCAAATATTTATGAAAAATTTAAAGATTTAGTAGGTGAAATAGTTTCCGGAGAAGTACATCATATACGACACAATCATATTATAATAGTAGATGACGATCAAAACGAAATGGTGTTATTGAAAGAAAATCAAATACCTTCAGATTTTTTTAGAAAAGGAGAAACCGTTCGGGCGGTAGTAGATGATGTAGTTTTAAGAGGAAATAAACCTCAGATAGTATTATCAAGAACATCACCAAAATTCTTAGAAAAACTATTTGAACAAGAAATACCAGAAATTTTTGATGGATTAATCACCATCAAGAAAACCGTTAGAATACCTGGTGAAAAAGCAAAAATTGCAGTAGAATCTTACGATGACAGAATAGATCCCGTAGGAGCTTGTGTAGGAATGAAGGGTTCAAGAATACATTCCATAGTCCGAGAATTACGAAATGAAAATATCGACGTAATCAACTATACAACAAACAAACAACTCTTCATAGCGCGAGCTTTAAGCCCTGCCAAAGTTACAACGATGAATATTGATGAAGAGAAAAATTCAGTTTCAGTATATTTAAAACCAGAAGAAGTTTCAAAAGCAATAGGAAGAGGTGGACAAAACATCAGATTAGCAAGTTGGTTAACAGGAATGGAAATAAATGTTTTCCGCGATAATCATGCAGATGACGATGTAGCCTTAACAGAATTTGACAATGAAATTGAAGAATGGGTAATCGAAGAATTCAAGAAAATCGGCTTGGATACAGCAAGAAGTATCTTGGAAAAAGATATAAACGATTTAGTAGGAATGGTTGATTTAGAAGAAGAAACAATAATTGATGTAAGAAGAATTCTAAAAGAAGAGTTGGAAAGTTAATAAAAAATCGTAATTTAGTTTTTTAAAAACAATCAAAATTCTACAAAAAAATTTAAATTAAAAAAATAAACAGCATATATGTCTGTAATAAGATTAAAAAGTGTCATAAAAGATTTAAATATTTCCCTTCACAGAGCCGTAGAGTTCTTAGGAGAGAAGGGTATAACTATTGATGAGAATCCAAATTCCAAAATAGAACAAAATGTGCATGACGTATTAGTAGCAGAATTTCAAAGCGATCAAAAGCAAAAAGTAGCTTCTACAGGGGTTGTAATTAATAAAATTCCTGAAAAACCCAAACCTGAACCCAAAATCGAAGAACCCAGAAAAGAAGAATTTTTAAGAGTAAAAGCTACCCTTGAAGGTCCGAAAACTCTAGGAAAAATTGATTTAAGTCCTAAGAAAATTGAGCCTAAATTAGAAGTTGAAAAACCTGCTGAAATAGAAAAAATTCATATTAAAGAAGAACCTAAAGTAGAAAATATTTCATTAATAGAAAAAAATACTTTTAAAGTCTTAGATAAAATTGAATTACCAGTAAAAAAGGAATTTAAAAAACCTGAAATTCAAAAAGAATTAAAAGAAGAAAAGCCACAGATTAAAGAAGAAATTGTAATAGAAACCAAAATTGAAACTATTGCAGAAAATACTACTACTGATGTTGAAATAGACCATCATAAAACAAAATATCAAATTTTAGATGGGCCAAAAATAACAGGCGACAAAATTGATTTAACTCAATTTGACAAAAAGAAACCCGCAATAAAACCCAAACCAACCAATACTCCGCATCAAAAAAGAAAGAGAATTGAAACTCCTAGTACTACCAAGCCAGGAGGGACAACAGGAACAGGTACTGGCACAGGCACAGGCTATCAAGGAAATAATCAAAACAGAACAGGAGGTGGCGGTGGATACCAAGGCGGGAACAACCAAAATAGGACTACACACAGCCCTAATTACAAAGGAAATAGAGGAACTCCATTTACACCTCAAGTAGAATTAACCGACGAACAAGTAAAAAATCAAATAAAAGAAACACTTGAAAAATTAACATCAAGAGGAACAAAATCATCAAAAGGGGCAAAACACCGTCGTGATAAACGTATTGTAAGAAGAGAATTTGAACAAGAGCAAGACGAACTAAGTGCATTAGATCGTACAATAAAAGTAACAGAATTTATAACTGTAAATGAATTAGCAAGTTTAATGGATGTTACCCCTACAGAAGTAATTTCTGCCTGTTTTTCATTAGGTGTAATGGTAACCATGAACCAAAGATTAGAAGCAGATACTTTAACATTAGTAGCCGATGAATTCGGTTTCCAAGTTGAATTTGCAGATGCTGAAGTAGAAGAAAGCGCTGCAGAAGATGCCGATAATGAAGAAGATTTATTACCCAGAGCACCCATCGTTACCGTTATGGGACACGTAGATCATGGTAAAACTTCTCTATTAGATTATGTAAGAAAAGCCAATGTAATTGCAGGTGAATCAGGTGGAATTACCCAACATATTGGTGCATATAACGTAAAACTCCCTGATGGGCAACGAATTACATTCTTAGATACTCCTGGGCACGAAGCATTTACCGCTATGCGTGCAAGAGGTGCACAAGTTACCGATTTAGCCATCATTGTAGTAGCTGCCGACGACGACGTAATGCCACAAACCAAAGAAGCCATCAGTCATGCCCAAGCAGCAGGCGTACCTATGATAATTGCCATTAACAAAGTAGATAAAGAAACTGCAAACCCAGATAAAATTCGCGAACAACTTTCTGCTATGAATATCTTAGTTGAAGATTGGGGTGGAAATGTGCAATGTCAAGAAATATCAGCAAAATTTGGTAATAATGTAGAATTATTACTAGAAAAAGTATTATTAGAAGCTGAAATGTTAAAACTAACTGCCAACCCAAATAAAATTGCAAGCGGTGTAGTAATAGAAGCATCTTTAGACAAAGGAAGAGGATATGTTTCCACTATTTTAGTTCAATCTGGAACATTAAAAATTGGCGATTACATGGTTGCTGGGAAAAACCATGGGAAAGTAAAATCCCTTTTAGACGAAAGAGGAAATATAATAAGAGAAGCTGGCCCATCAGTTCCTGTAACTGTTTTAGGGTTAGATGGAGCACCAACTGCAGGTGATAAATTTAGAGTATTTACCGATGAAAGCGAAGGAAAACAATTAGCTTCAAAAAGAGAACAATTACACAGAGAACAAGCGCTACGAACACACAAACACATTACCTTAGATGTTATTGGAAGACGAATTGCATTAGGAAACTTTAAAGAATTAAACATAATTTTAAAAGGAGATGTAGATGGTTCAGTAGAAGCATTAACCGATTCATTACAAAAACTATCAACCGAAGAAATCGCAATAAAAATACTACATAAAGGTGTAGGACAAATCACAGAATCCGATGTATTGTTAGCCTCAGCATCCGATGCCATTGTAATAGGTTTCAACGTACGACCCGGAGCTTCAGCAAAAGATATTGCCCAAAAAGAAGAAATTGAAATCAGAAATTACTCCATCATTTACGATGTAATAAACGACGTGAAAGAAGCAATGGAAGGCATGCTTTCGCCTGAAATAAAAGAAGAAATCACAGGAAATGTAGAAATTCGAGAAATATTCAAAATCTCAAAAGTAGGTACCATTGCAGGCTGTATGGTAACAGATGGTAAAATATTTAGAAACTCAAAAATCCGATTGCTTCGTGATAATATTGTAGTATTTGATGGCGTATTAGAAAGCCTAAAACGTTTCAAAGACGATGTAAAAGAAGTTGCAAAAGGATACGATTGCGGTCTAAACCTAAAAGGATTTAACGACATTGAAATTGGTGATATTTTAGAAGCTTACCAAGAAGTACAAGTAAAAAAGAAACTTAAATAAGGTTAAAATAAATAAATCAGGAATAAGAGTAATCTTTTCCTGATTTTTTTTTGGCGTACCCTTTCAGGGCGGGCTGTTCGTTCTATCTTTTTTGCTTTTTCCAACACACAAATCCACACAAAAGCAAAAAAGGATGCCACTACCATCCCTTACGCAGCACATAATGTAGAAAAACAATAAAGAGCGAGAATAAATACTAGATTGAAAGAAAATATTAAAATTTAAATTATAATATTCCGTAAGATCAGGAGACCATTGCGGAGCATGGGCAAATACTTTGTTGAGCTGGGAAATTATGTAGTATATTTATGTAATAAATTGTTTTATATACAATTTAGAATAGTATTTTTGCATACTAATATAATACTTTGAAAATCCAAAGTTAATTGTTGATAATTTTTTTCTTCAACAAATATTAATAAATTAAATATCAACTATTTGTAATAAAAATATGAAATTAAGCCCCATAGAAAAAATAAAAACCAATAGCGATGGTTTACGTGGAACCTTAAAGGAAAGTTTGCAAGATAATTTCACTGGAAATGTTCGTCCTG
>Ga0316612_1000316_pt1 | contig 16104 bp, 11 predicted proteins | sample MIS2016226_MG_FD_207676 | JGI IMG/M metagenome (GOLD analysis project Ga0316612, IMG submission 207676) | Microbial mat bacterial communities from Middle Island sinkhole, Lake Huron, Michigan, United States - MIS.2016.226 | ecosystem: Environmental > Aquatic > Freshwater > Lake > Sediment... | reverse complement strand
TTTCAACAAAAAATGTATTTTCCAATCAAAATCGTAAAACACTGAACATAAATTTTGCCATTAATTAAGAAATGAGGAATTTTGCAGACTGGAAGCAACTTTGCGCCGAATGGCTTTTTAACTGTAAAGCAGCAAAAACATTCATAAAGAGAAAAACTTCCTAAATTTTGGAAACCGGCCTCATAGTTCAAGGGATAGAACGGAAGTTTCCTAAACTTTAAATTCAGGTTCGAGTCCTGGTGGGGCTACTTCATAAACACTTTAAGTAATTGTACTTAAAGGGTTTATTATTTTATGTACCCCCAAATTGTACCCCTTTTTACTCCATAATTTATTTTTCAGCCAACCAAAAATCAGCCCTGACTTACCCGCATTTTGGTTTTTTGAATTACGGAATGACAACAATTTATTAATACTAACAATCAGTAATGGTGAAGCCACTAACGCAAAATTCAATGGTAGCGACATTTTGGTGACCACATCCAAAGGGAAAACTGAATTAAGAAAAGTTAATGGAGCGCTGATACGAATGATTTAAAGGGTTCAAAATTCTATTTCATTTAATGCGTGGGAACCCACAAAAAATTTATCAGTAGTAAGAATTAATCTGCAAAATTTGATTATTATTTTCACTACGACATACTTTGTCGTATGTGCGACTTATCTTTGCCTGCAACATTGGAAAATTAGTGTTGATTATCAAATCAGGCTTTTTATCAAACATTTGGGAAACCATTAGTGCATCTGGAATTTCAATGCACAGAAAAATCAATTCATGAAATTTTCCATGATGAAACAAGTAGCAATTACAGCAAATAAAAATCGAAATTATTACAAACCGAAATTAGTGTAAAATGATGGGTGACAATAAAATCGTATCGGGTTTTGAAACTTTTGATGAAGTCACCAATGGATTTCATAATGGTGAATTAATAGTAATTGGCGGCAGACCAGCTATGGGAAAAACTACTTTGGCAATTTCATTAGCAAAAAACATTATTCAGAAACAGATCAAAACTGTTGTTTTCATTTCACTTGAACTATCAGCCACTCAATTATTAAAAAGATTATCGATAAGTGTTGATGTTGAACAATTACAACAAATTCAAAACAACAAACTGTTTATTCAGGATGCCCCAAATAATGATGTCGCAGGGATAACATCATACCTGACTGCAATTAAAACGAATTCGACTTTTGATCTGATAATTATTGACTATTTCCAACTATTAAAGGATGAGCCAAAAAATGCACTCATTGAATTAAAACAAATAGCATTAAAGTTTGAAGTTCCAATTATTTTACTTTCGCAGTTATCGAAAGATGCTGATACGAGAAAAGGTGACCATAAACCAATTATTGCCGATTTATTGGATGTAAATGTCAATAAGGACGCAATGGATAGTGTTTATTTTCTTTACCGACCTTCATACTACAAATTATCACTGGATGCTACCATGTTAAAAATGATAGTTGCAAAGTTACGAGGTGAAGCAGTTACATTTGAAATCAATCTTCAGTGGGATTTTAATACTTATCAAATATTCTAATAATACTCCCATGTCAAAAATTGAATCAATCGCAAGGTACAGCCTGATAATAAAAAAGATACAGAAACATCCTGCCAGTTTTAATGAAATTTCCGACTATCTGGCATTGGAATCCGAAATGCTTGGATATAATTTCAATGTATCCAAGCGGACTTTCCAACGTGACATTCGGGATATTTCTTCCATTTACAACATTGATATTAAATATGACTTTTCACAAAAGGTCTATTACATCGATTTTGATGAGAAATCGGAAATAATTGAAAGAATGTTAGATGCATTCTATACCTTCAACGCATTTAATCTCACCGAAAGACTTTCAGATTTTGTACACTTCGAAAAGAGGCGACCCCATGGCACAGAAAACATCAATGAAATTTTAAATGCTATTAAAAACAGGTTGCAAATAACCTTCGCTTATCAAAAGTTTTCAGATGATGCAAAATCACATAGGACTGTTGAACCTTATGCTTTAAAAGAATTTAAAAATCGTTGGTATGTTGTTGCGAAAGATTTGAAGGATCATAAAGTAAAAACCTTTGGTCTTGATAGATTATCGAAACTTACTACAACAAAAACGAAGTTCGAAATCCCGAATGATTTTAATGTAAACGAGCATTTCAAATATTGCTTTGGCATAATAAGTCCCGATGACGGCATGCCGCAGGAAGTGATTTTATCCTTCGACCCGTTTCAGGGGAAATACATTAAATCGTTACCATTACACGAATCACAAGTGATTATTGCTGACAGTGACAATGAATTGCGAGTAAAACTTACAATTTTCATTACATACGATTTCATTAAGGAAATTTTGTCGTTTGGCGAAATGGTTAGGGTAATTGAACCTGTAGCATTGATGGTTGAAATAAAAAAAGCACTTGAAAAAGCACTTAAATCCTATTGAAAAAATGGCGTTTTAAACATTGGTTATTGTAATTACTGTCGCTGGAATAGTTACCGCAAGTGAATCAATAAATTTTTTTCATAAAGTTGGTTTATTGTCAATAGATTTGTGTGCTCTAAAGCAAACTAATCATGAAGTTTCCAATTTTCGTAGCAATGAAGTAAAAGAGATCACAAATAAACTCACCTATTTTATTAATAATTAAATAAGAAAATGATCATGGAAAATTTTGAAGGGAAAGTGCAAGCATTTTGGGGGGATGTACAAAAACAATATTTAGAACTTGTTCAAGAAGGTGGAATTGCCGAAAACACGGATTTTTATGTTTTTCAAACAGGTTATCGTCACAAGCCAGATTTAATGATTGTTGGAATTAATCCAGCAGGTGGCGATGATAATGGTGACAGATGGTTATGCCCACCAAATAATTTTAACAATTACACCAAATGTGATGATGTTTGGTTTCAAACATTACGAAAAATCTTTGGTTATCCTGATAATGAAAACTTGAAAACGTATTTGGACGATTGTGTAGGAAGCAATGAAGTATTTATCAATACGGGCAGCCAAAGGAAATTAAGGCAATTACACACAAGTGTTTTTGGCCCGACATTAATACGCCAACTTGTTACTAAAATTATTGAGCCGAAACATATTGTTGCATTAGGTAAAGATGTTTTTTATGCATTAAGAACGGGAAAAGAAACATTCCAAAAATTTGGCGATGTTAATTTCAAATATGCACATAGTAGTAATGGTGTTCCGATTTGTTTCATTCCAAATCCTTCAAAACAAAACATAAAATACTTTAATAATGCATCTTTATTAAAAGATTGGCAAAATGCGTTAGAATGGTTTATGAAATTAGAATAAGGTATTTCAAATAAATATGTTTTGAAAATGGCTTAATTAAAACGGTAGTTTTTCATATACTATTAACACTCACCTTAAGCCACATTTATTAATAAAATGAAAACCAATTGATAAAAAAAAGAAATGGACTATAATAAAGTTGAGGATTACATTGACTTAAGAACAAAAATTGAAACAAATGAAATTAATGTCCAAGATGGATGGGAAATTATTAAAAAAAGGTCTGGGAAATCTTGGCATACATCAGAGTGGAAAGAGAAACGGAATAAATATTTGGGTTCTAAATGTGAAAATTGTGGCTCTACACGTCTTTTAACATTGCAGCATGAATTCCATCCTTCTGTGCCTGATTATGTAATGGTTATGAAAAAATTATTCGAAATCAAAGACCCTTTAATTGCCAGCGATGTTGAAATTGAGGATTATTTAAAAAGTAAATCTTCATTAAGGCAATGTTGTCCTAAATGTAAATCTGTAAATATCCAGAGTAGGATGAGATTAAGCCCTAAATGGATTTGCAGAGGCATCCAAAATCAAAGAAGTTGCATGAATGAATTTGAAACTCCAGCGACTACAGTATTTTATAAATCATCAAATTCAAATGATTATGAAGCGGCAAAACAAATTGCTGTTGCGACCATTTTAAACAGAAAGGAATATTCATATTATCAAGAGATTACGTCAATTGTAGAAAATAATTTAAAAATACAAAAACACAAACTGCTACTTTATTTGGATTCTGTGATTAAGTATCTTTCATTTGAACATGGAGTTAAAACGTTATGCAGAAAATGTGCTTTTATGGAAGATAAGGATTTTAATTTAATCAAATAGGGAGACTGATAACGATGATACCAGACGGGGATACAAACAAGGTTTATTTTTCCTATTGTTCGACTTATGATTTTAAACCAGAATTAAAGCGGTTACGAACAATAATAAAGCAATACGGCTTTACTTATGGTCATATCGCTGGAACGAAGGATTACTTTTGTCGCGATTACATGCCAATTCAGTTGTCGAAGGATGAATTTGTTCAATTTAAATTTCAGCCAGATTATTTGCTAAATAATCCAGAATTAAAAGGATATGTAACAAATACTACTGATGTTTTTAAGAAAAACGAATTTTTTGAAGCAAAAAAAATTCACCATTCCGAAATAATTCTTGATGGCGGTAATATCATTAAAAGCAATAATGCTGTAATCATAACCGATAAAGTCGTTTATGATAATAATATTTCAGGCGAAGAAATAAAATCCAAACTGGAAGAATTATTGAAGGTGAAGGTAATAATCATACCGAGGTATCCTGATGAAGAAACTGGACATGCTGATGGATTGATTCGCTTTCTTGATGAAAACACAGTCTTAATAATCAATTTAGAAAACGAAGAAAAAGATTGGTCGGAGAAATTTTTAAAAATACTTTCGGAAAACGGTTTAAATGTAATTTCATTACCAAAAGGCAACTCACCTAAACATGATTGGAGATATTTGAATTATTTGCAAATCGGGAAAATGGTTATCGTACCAGAGTTTGATAATGGCAGTAATGAAATAATACTCCCATTTTTAAAGGATTTATTTGAAAAGTATAGGCTAAAAATGGAAACTTTAAACTCGGAGAAGATTGCTGAAGAAGGTGGTGTATTAAATTGTTTTACTTGGAATATTTTAGAATAAAATTCATCGAAATGAGCTGTCATCATGAATTTATAACGAATTAATCCCAACACGGGAATTTGATCAGATAACAATGCTTTTTGCATGACTTAAAATAACGATTTTAATTCTTTCATTAAATCCACCGTACATGGAGCTAACTAAATATGCCATTTTTCTTTTCGTTTGCTTTCAAACGATGGATAAAACGCTTAACATTTTATATAATAATAAAAACAGACACAATGATAAACAGGTACTTTTCAGACGCGAATTTTAACCGAATCAAAAATGACTTTTCTTTTCTAATGAAATTTATTCATAATTCTTATGGTGAATTCGATTTATCAATCAGGGATGACTATTTTAACATTTACTATAAAGGCAATAGCCTTGCGAAAGTATCGTTCCAAAAAAACGGAAATTATCAAGTCAAAATTCATTCAAAATTTTTCGATAAAACATCAGCACAGAATCCCAAATTTTACAGCAGCTGCGCAAGAAGAGAAGATTATTTTGTGATAGAAATCCCAATTAAACAACTACATCCGTTTTTTCAAAAAAAGCATTTGATGGAGCTTGCTTCAAGAATCAAAATTGTAAATAATGGTGAGGAAATTGGCTTTGAACAATCGATAATTACCGACAACTTAAATAATGAGAAACTCATTTTCATCGATAGGCAAATAACCGATTCTGAATTAAAGAGGAAGCGATTAGATTTATTAGCACTTAAGCAAATCAAAGACAACAAGTATTGCTTTTTAATCTGTGAAGTTAAACTTGGAAATAATATTGAACTTAAAGCTAAAGTTGCCTCACAATTGGATGGCTATATTTACCACATAAAACAGCATTTTACCGATTATAAAAATTGTTACGAAAAGCAATATTCCCAAAAGAAAGAATTAGGATTGTTCGATAAACCCACTTTTGTTAACATTGAAATCGAAGAACCAATTGAAGGTATTATAATTGTTGGTGGCTATTCAGGAATTGCAAAGGCACAAATTGTAATGTTAAGAAAAACACACCCTAATTTGGCTGTAAAACACTTTACCTATGAACTTTAAGATTCATTGTGTAACCTAATGCATAAATTACATTAATTGTAGTAACACATCCTTGTCCTTACATGTGTTGGCTACAACAATGAATTTTCCAACCTTTCCGCCAATACCTCAATATCATCTTTTCGGGCAAGTTGATTCATCCATTTTTTAGGTATGGCTTCAAATCCATAGTAAATCCCAGCCAAACCACCTGTAACAGCACCTGTAGTATCGGTATCACCACCAAGATTGACTGCCATCAGAACAGCTTCTTCATAGCATGATGAGTTGATTAAACACCAGATGCTTGCTTCAAGTGTAGCAACAACATATCCCGATGATTTGATATCATCAACATGCGCGGATGCAATTGAAGGCATTAAATCATCATTTTCGTTTAGTGGTTGATGTTTCCCAGTTTTTGCGTTTAATAAATCTTCAGCAGCATTATGGTTCATACCATCCAACAACCTGCTGTAATGAACCATTTCATTTTGTAAATCAAGATAATTCACCAATTCTTTAGGAATGTTTAGTGATAGTTCCATTAAACCCTGTTTCGGGTCTTTATGCTGTAATATTCTGGCATATTCCAAAAGTAGGATACAACCTAATATTGATCTCGGATGTCGGTGGGTGAGTGATGATACTTCACCGATGATTCTGAACCGTTCATCAATAGTTAATCCATTAATATGTACCAATAATGGCAAAATCCTCATTAATGAACCATTTCCGTTTGATGTTTCACTTGATTCACCTGCCAATGATGGTTCAATACCACGTTTAATATTGTGAATTGCATTACGTGTTGTAATTCCGATATCGAAAACCGTACCATGTGGTGTCCATAATCCATCATCGTACCACTTGACAAATTTATCGGCAATATCTTTTAAATTGTAGCCATTGCATAGTGAATCTGCCAGACAAAAGGCTAATGAACTATCATCCGACCAAGTTCCAGTAGGTTGATGATGTGTTCCGAAACCCAACATATCATTTACTGGATTACAGGCAATTATTGACCTTGGCTTGAATTCCACAGGAACACCAAGTGCATCGCCAACGGCAATGCCAAATAATATTGATTTAGCAATTGATTTTTTCATTCAATAGTAATTTATAAAATACAATACTGGAATGTCGAATCCAAAAATAGATATTACACTGGTATTCAAACAAAATTTGGTTAGGGATATTATTATTTTTTATCATTCAATGACCGTACGATGTTTAATTCATATTAATTAATCGAACTCAATTTTTTTTTCTCAGTTGTAATTACTTTTCAATAGATTTGTTTTTTATTTAATCCTGATACTTTTCATGCTTTTGCAAGAAGAAATAATCGGGATACTCTTTTTTATTATTGGTGTAAATATTTTAGGGTAAGAAAACGGAAATTATAAATGAAAATAAATATACAACTTTTAAAAAGGTACTGTTTCGGGATAATAGGTGCAATTTTAATAATGTTATCTTGGATTAGTCAAAATTATTTTTTCACGAAATGGGATGAGAAGATTGAAAAACTCAAAATGAGCCAGCAATTCATTATGACAGAAACTGTACAGAAGGTTCAATATGAGAACATGATGTACAGCCTGCTAAACGATTCACTCAGAAATTTAGCAAAAGTTCAGTATATAAAAAAAGCAACTAATATTGTGTTTTGGTCAAAAGCCCGAATTTCTGATGGTAGTATGACTCAAAAAGCCTACAGAGAAAGAGACAGCATTGTTAATCTGTCAATAACTGCATTTGTTAATGAAAAATACAACATATTGGATGTAATTTTGAATGATTTGAGGAATTCAACAACAAAATCTTTTAATTCAAATCTTGACATTTATGAACAACAATATTTGCTAAGTTTACGAAAGATAGAGTTTTTTAATTCATTGTTTTTATTTCTGTATTTAATTGGTTCATTAATGCTGGGTCTTCAATGGCTAAATGAGAAAAAAATTTGCATTTGCATTAAATGAAAAAGAATGCGAAATATTTATTATCGATTTTTACACTCCCAGCAACAATGAAATTGAAGAATTCACTGAAGTTTGTATTGATTATTCAAAGGATTTATCAGATTCACCGTGTGATGAAAATTGTAGTTCTGGGATTGAAGATATTTTAGACATTGATGAAGCCATTGAAGAATTTCCTTACATTCAAGGTTTAAACTTTTATCCATTTGATTACGAGGAGAATGGCTATGGATTCATGAATTATTACGGAGCAAAAGAAGTTTTATTAAAACATGTTAATGATTAACCATCACCCCCTTACATACGTAATCTCACACGCCCTGCACAGCCTTTTTTCCTGATAAAACTCAGCGATATCATACCAGCCATTGGTTTTCTGGTAAATATCCAGTCCCCTGCCAAGTACTATTTTCCAGCCATTATCCAAAACAATGGAGCGGTCATGGGAGTTTTCGTTAAATTCATAGGTGAAGATGATACCCAATGATTCCAGCGAATCAGCTATTTCCTTAAATGCTTGTTTGGAATTTTGAAGGTATTCTTCGTTGTTGTTGGTGACCAGATGAAATTTTACTTCATCAACTTCATCTTTTTTGGTGGCTACCAGCTTTGCAAATTCCATCAGGTTGCGAAGTTGATATGGCAACCGAATGTACGGGTCGGTTAAGGTGATTTCTTTTGCTCCGATTAGGTAATTTCCAAATAACATTTCGTATGAAATTCCCGATTGATTATCACGAATAATCTTTTGCCCTTCGACCATTTGAGGTAGTTGCCCTTTTTCTTTAGTTTTAGTTGTTATGGCAACTTCTTCAGGCATTGGTTCATCATCTTCCAATCCCAAAACATCTTTGTATTCGATGAACTCGAGTGTTTGGATGAATGTTTTCCTGCCAGTTTTTTTATTGGTGTATGAAAAATCAACTTTTTCGAATGTTTCATCCATTTTTCGGAGTTGGTCTTTCACACGCTTCCGATTTTCGATGGCAAATTCCAATATGAATTTTGCGTCTTCTTCATTAAATTCGCCATGTGGGAATATCACTTTTATTAAGCCCGAAAATGTTTTGGCGATGGATGTTTTATCACGGGTGGTAATTGTATCGGATAACTGAAAGTATTGTGAATAATCGTTCATGTGGTCTTCCTTACGAAGTTCCTTCAGGATTTCAGCCAGATAATCAACGATAAAACCATAGTTATCGGTAAACATCTCATTCCTTAGTTTTTGAACTTCCCATCCAGCCAGATAACAATGCAGCCTGTCCAAAAATGCTGTGTCGTAATAATCCTTTGGTAAAGCCTCAAAAAGGTCGCTATGCTTCAACATGTAAGAAACTGAGTGCTGTGTATTGCCAATGAATGCCATTGATGCAGCAGCACCATAAATTTCGGTACCACGGCTGAATGATTTATTTGCCATGTAGTTTTTCATGATATCCACCAATCCACGATCAACCTTCTTGGTTCTGCCTGCGAATTCATCATAAGCAACCACGTCCCAGTATCCGACCAGCCCAATTTCACCAGTGCTGTTATTCACAAACAACTTAGCTTTGGATACTTCTCCACCCGATAGTAAAATACCATGAGGCGACATCTCCGAAAAGATGTGACTTTTGCCAGTACCCTTCGGGCCGAGTTCGATCAGATTGTAGTTGTTTTCACAAAATGGGATTAGGCGGGCTAATTGTATCAGTTTTGAACGGAATGTAAATTCATCAGGGTTAAAACCGATGGATTGCATCAATAAATCAATCCACTCATCACGTGTAAAATTTTTCCTGATTTCTTTAAATTCTACCAGATCAACATTGGATATCTGGATGGGTTTAAGGTTTTCGATAATCCATGGTGATGCATCTTTTTCGTCCGATGGTTGATATCCCAAGGTAATGATGCACCAAACTCCACCCGAGAGCAAACGTTGGTTTTGCTTTACAATGGTATCGTTAATGACCACCTTCGTCAATCCAAGGTTGGCAAATGAGATTTCATAAACATCCCGTTTATCGTTGAGTTTAACCGAAACCTTGTCGATAATTCGGTGCGATTTATTGTTCCTGATGGTAGATTTAATGAGTTGTGCTTCGTCACGGTGCACGAAGTGTTTGGCGATAACACTTTTTACTGTTTCAATGCCCTGTAAAACGGTTGCTTCATCATCGGTGGCACAGTATTGCCCCAGCAAATATTCCAGAACATAGGTGGGCACTATGGCATTTCCTTTTACTAATTTGGTCAGGTCTTTTCTTACGACCTTGCCCGAAAAATACTGATTGATTTTTTTATCCAATTCGTTCATATTACATCTCATCAAAATCGTTAGCAAATGAAATATTTAACGTGTAATAGTATTCTTTATATTGCGTCCACTTGCTCGTACCTTCCACAGGTTCTTCCAATACAAGTTTCACTCTCTGATTCTTGTATTTACCACTGGCTTTCGAACTAAGCTGGAATCGGTGCTTTACCTCACGCTGACGTTCGATTCCTTCCGTGATATCAAACCGATAGGCGAACTGGTCGCTTAACATCTCACCATCTTCGGCATAGATTGCGCTTCTGATTTGCCGTGGCAGCGTTTTTTCACTCACCAAATCGGTTTGCAGGAATGATACCGCCAAAATATTGGTGGTAATTCTATCAGTCGATTTAATGATATCAACATCCACCTGTTTGGTGGTGTCCTGACGGGTCCTGGTAACTTTTAAAAGGGGTATGATTATCTCCTGCAATGAGGTGCCCCCATGTACAAAGCGTGACCCTGAGCCTTTAATTCGAATCCTGTTTATGGATTTGGGAATAAGTACTTCTGCATCGCCTGAAATGTTTAATTGTTCCGATGTAAAGTGCTTGGTGCTTAAATCGGTTTTCAGGTTTTTACCAATTACATATCTCCGTGATTCCTTCCAGATATCACCCGTGTATTTACCAATGCTAAAATCGCTGTCATCAAGTTCGTTATTCTGATAAATGAATCCGTGGTCACCCGTGATGAACATATTATTGCCGTTCATATTGGCAATTTTCCTGATAATATCCATCAGAAATTCGATTTCCAGTTCAACTGCATCAAACACTTTTTCCTCGGTGGTTTTATCATCGCCAGTTTTATCGATGCGGTTGTGGTAGATGTAAATTAAATCGTATTGCTTCACGAATTCCCTTCCATCGGTAGCGGAATTCATCTTCACAAAATCTTCGGCATTGATGGCTGTTGCCCTTACACCCGAATATTGTTCGAGTATTTTGCTTCTTGCCTGAACGCCTTGGGTTGAATTCCCATCAACCAAAACGTAATCAGATTCAGCCTGAATGGAAAGGTTTTTATTCGGCAGCAATGCCGCCATGCCTAATTGGGTGTAGGATGGCACCGTTGAAACCATGTATTCCAATTCGCCTTCAAATCGTTTTTCGCTTTGAATTTTCTGCAAATATTCCCTTCCGATTTCATACCTGAAAGCATCCGATATTATCACGAATAATCGCTGTCCTTTACTGATGAATGGCTGCACGTGGTCGGCAAAAAACCGTTGCTGTGATGTTTTAACCGAATAAGGCCATTTGTCCATCGCATCGATGATGCGTTGCCATTCGTTGCCGTAATTAACCAGCCAATCGTTGCAATAAACCTTTTCGACCTTAGCGGTGAGGGGTTGCAACACTTTATTTTGTTTGGCCTTACGATAATGCAGGATGTATTGCCGATAATAAAAATCAATCAGATAGAGCTGCTGCACGTATTTTTCGACACCCTCGGTAAAAGATTCGATTTTGGTCTTTTCATATTTGCGTATCAGGCTAATCATTTGTGCCCCGTGGCTCAGGCAGGCATAGAAATGCTGATAATCGTGATACCAGTATTTGTTTTCGCGTTGTTTGACCAATTGATTTAGCCTATCCACCGAAATGGTTTCGGTACTGATTAGGTTTGATAGTTCGGAAATTATCTTTTTGTCAATCAGTTCAAACAAATCATCGTGGATAATTTCATCAATGCTTACATCACCGATGGTTGATGCGATTTTCAGGTCATCGGCAATTTTTTGTGATAGTTTACGATAGGCTGTTTGGTACGAAATGGTATCCTTCCATGTCGAAATAAGTATTTTGGATTCTTTTGCGATGGAAGATTTTTTACCCAGCGAAAAATTGGTATTGAATAGTTCGATCAGGAAATCATAAATGGTTGGGGTATCGCTACGGTAGCCATACTTGCGTGCGATTTCTTTCCAATAAAATTCTTTCAGGTTATAACGGTCTAATTCGCGGTCGTATCGTTCGTTTCCATCGTTAAATGCCGATGCATGTTCTTGCAGGAAGGCAATCAGGCTGATATTTTCGGTAACAAACAGCACGGCAAGCATTTTATAGAGTAATGCCTGATAATCGTCATCCTTACCCAAAAATCCTTTTAATGCAGCCCTGCGGTCTTTATTTTTGAAAAACTCGATGTGTTCGCCAATTAAATCGGTAAACATGTAATCCAACTCCAGTTCCTGTGCGAACATGGCTTCCTGTTTGGTTTGGAAAACATAGTTTGCCAGTTCGATATCCAGCAACCAGTTATCGGTGTTTGCTGGTTTTTTGGATGGGAAGTACAGCAAAAACAGGGTGGTTGGTTTTTCCTTCATGATAAGATGTCTGGCATAAAACTGGTTGTTTCCGATAACCAGTTTTTCGACACCATCCAGTGCCAGCTCGTTGTATTGTTCCCGCAATTCTTCATTTTCATCGTACCAGAAAATGATGCGATGCTTGTTGAACAACTTGTTTAAGGCTTCTTCTATTTTGTTCATTTTATCAGTTTTGCATCAATCCAATCGAATTGTTTTACCTTTTTCTTGGTGGCGGCATCATTTAATCCGCTGACCTCTTTTATTGCTTTACCAAATTTGTTGTAGTTCACCAGCACGCCATCATCCAAGTCAATGGCGATTCTTTCGGTTGCTAATGGGAATAGTACTTCTCGTTCGTATTCCTGAAGTTCAATCAGCATTTTGCCGATGCTGTCGTTTTCGCGGATGGCGCTGGCTTTTTGTGCTGGTGTACCATTTACCATGGTGTGTTGCAGGTGTTCCTTGCGGGTTTTTAGTTTGCCGATAAACTCACGCAGGTATTTGTTGAGGATGTTGCTGATGGTATCAGGCATGTACCTGTGCATGTAAATGAGCACATTAAACGAACCTTTGGGTGAAGAAAACATCCAGTAAATCGGGCGTTTTTTGTAGCGTTTGATGTGGTCGGCATAAAAATCTTTGGTGAAGTATTTTCGGATGTCCTTACCCAGTTGTTCTTCGATAAAGGTGAGGTTTTTATTGAAGTTCTTCTCGCCAAAGGTAACTTTTAGAAACTGGTAAAAACGGGCAGTAATATCATCTTCAAACCATTCGTCATCCAGTATGGGTATGATGTTATCTTCATCGGGCAGGAAGGTGCAATCGCTGGCAGTTTTATCAATTTTATGCAGGTAATCCTGAAGCGTTTCACCCTGATTGGCTAAAATTAAACCTTCTTTATCAAGGCTGTAACGACCAAACATACACCCCACAGCATAACTGATAAACTGGGCAAATACTTCATCTGCATGGAATACCAATTCTCCATTTACAATGCTGGTTTCTTCTTTAAGAATGGTGATATCTTCCAGTGGTACATCTGGTGTCAACTCATCCTGCAAGCCATAAATATCAATAAACTGGCGGTTCAGTTCTTCTTCGTTTTTATGTAGTTGGAAAAATTTATTGCTCCAATATTGTCTAAACAAATCATAATTTTCTTCTAAGTCCAACCCTTTTTGACGAAGAAGTTCGTTTTGAATGAAGTCCCATGAAGATTCTTTTGAATCCCATTCTTCTTTACTGATATTGATTAATATTTCGGACTTGTCCGATTCAATATCAAGGAATGGGACTTTTTCTATATCACCAGCATTAAAATTTAATGTTGGAGATAATAATTGAAGTATTGTTCGGGCAAATTTTGTATTTAACAAGAGTAACACCTTTTTTAGTCTGTCATTATCTGTGAAGTAACAAAAACCTGCGCTCGAAAAAGAATACCCGATAGGAAAATACCTGACAGAGAAATATGAACTTGAAATACCACTCCATGTAATTCCTTCTTTAAAAATATAATCAAGATTCATATTTGTAGCCCTTACTCTTCCTGTTTCAGTAGTAACATTTTGTATCACTTCCCCATCATTTTCCCAATCTACAATAGAACTATTGTTTCCGTACCACTTTCGGTATGACCCCCCATCGTTGTATGGAAACCATTTTTTATTAGAAGACTTTGCTTCACTTCGAGATAAACCAAGACCAAAATTTTCGAATGACACCTCCAGCCAATTCCGAACAAATCGTGAATTGTTTGCAGATGCCATACCTTTTCTGGCTTCACCAATAGTTCCGATTGATTCATTCATCCTAAATAATTCCATTAATTTAATAGAGCACCAATATCCAATTGGAATCCCCGGTATTTTTTGAAAATCCTTTTGATTAGCTGTATAAAACCATCCGCAATTGAGGTTTTTAATTGCTTCAAGTGTTTTTTCTCGTTTTAATTCAGATGTGCCAAAATCTACCAATCGAACAAACCTTCCTTTTTGTACTAACTTATTATTCCATAAAGTAAATGAAGCATTTTGAACGACTTCGCCACCAATTTCTGGGAATGTTCGTGCCCCCAAATGTAAAAGAGAATCGACAAATATTTCTTTAATTAACTTCTTTCTTAATGATTCGTAACTACTTAAGAACATCCAACTATGCTGATTTATCATCCCCAAATAACCTTTTGAATACAGCATGGCTAATCCACTTTCCATGAAACAAGCCATTAAATCGGCTTTGCTGTCTTGGTAGTAAGTTTTAACAAATGCAGATAATTCACTATTCATATTCCCACCGCCCATGTAAGGTGGATTGGTAACTACACAGTGATGTTTTTCAGTGAGTTTTAAAAGTTGGGTAATTGCAGTCAATAGTTCATCAACAGCATTATTCTGAAATAAATCGCTGCCTGATTTAAGTTGGTTAAGTTTTTCGATAACCTGTTTTATTTCATCGTTACTGGAATGTGGAATAATAAGCGACCCAAAGTTTGTCGCCTGTTTCATTTGAAGCAAATCATGCAACAACCCATCGGTAACTTTAATTTTTAACAAAACGAAAGCTTCCTTAATTTCTTCGTCACCGAGTGTCAGGTCTTGAAAACACTGGACATTTGGCTGTATTTCTTTTCGTAATGCCCTGCGTTGGTACTCCCGTGCTTTCATCATTAATGCCAAGCCAGAAAGCTGTGCAGCACGTTCATCAATTTCAAAGCCATTCAGGTTTTTTTCGATGATTAGTTTGGGAATATCACTGGTATTGTACCCTTCTTCTTCATAGATTTTGGTGAACAAATCGAAGGCATACACCAAAATGTGCCCGCTTCCACTTGCTGGGTCTAAAAACCTGATGTCTTCAGGCGAACTGATTTTAAGGTAATCCTCTGAAGTAAGTGACGCTGATTCGATAAAATACGGCATGTAATCGCGTAATCTGGAATTGGGTCGGTTCTGTAACCAAAGTTTGCCCAAGGTGTTTTGCACCATGTATTCCACAATCCAACGGGGTGTAAATAACTGTGTTGCCGCTGGAATATCCTCTTTTTTTACCTTTTCGTTGGATGCAAAAACCTCATCTTTTTTCTCGGAAATGTAAAACTGATACAACCAACCAATAATTTCGACATTGCTGCAATCTTCAACTGGCATGCCATCACGTATTGTGGTTACAATCGAAAAATCGCTGGTCAGGTCATCGGGCATCAATAATTCGGTGTAATCATTAATGCGCTCGAAAAGAAATGGAAATACCGTATTCAGGTGATTGCATGCTGCAATTAAAAGTAATTTGTAAGCTTCATTTTGTGGGTTATTGCTAACAATTTTACCATCTAATAAATCGAACACCTTTTGGCGGTTCAATTTCAATTCTTCGGGTATGTTTCCGCGTTTTGCTTCATCCAGAATTTCGGGGGTCATGTAACCTTCCTTGGGTGAGATTACAC
>Ga0316612_1000313_pt1 | contig 16235 bp, 15 predicted proteins | sample MIS2016226_MG_FD_207676 | JGI IMG/M metagenome (GOLD analysis project Ga0316612, IMG submission 207676) | Microbial mat bacterial communities from Middle Island sinkhole, Lake Huron, Michigan, United States - MIS.2016.226 | ecosystem: Environmental > Aquatic > Freshwater > Lake > Sediment... | reverse complement strand
CGCTTGGCAAAATTTAACTACAATTAAAATAGGTGAAGGTTTTATTGCAAAAATTACCAATCAAGCCCCATTTGGGTATCATCCTCCAGCGAGTAATCCTCCCGCTACTTGGAACGTCCTTGATTATGACTTTGATTATGTAAATGTACCAATTAAAGGTATTGCAAATAATGGAGATTATGCGGTAACTATTACAAAATCGACAAACGCTTTGGCAGATTATGAAGGCAATTACATTTTATTGGCGAATCCTTACCCAAGTGCACTTTATGCCGATTTGTTTTTAGAAGAGAATCAAAGTGTTATCGATGGTGTGGTATATCTTTGGAGAGCAAGTACACAAAATGCTCAAACAATCACTTATAATCAATCCAATTACATTGCTTATACTAAATTAGGTACAACTTATACTGGTCCGACTTCTGTTACTGATTTAACTTTTGATGGTAAGATAGCTTCAGGTCAAGGTTTTATGGTTAGGGCTAATAATGATGGTATTGTTAATTTTAATAATTGTATGAGGTTAGTTTCTCCACTTTCAAATGCTAATTTTCAAAAAACTAAAGGTGGAAAGGCTGCTGCCAAAAAGGTTGTAGATAGATTCAAATTGTCACTAACTAATGTGAATGGCGTATATAGTCAAATTTTAATTGGTTATTTGCCGGAATGTACCTATCAATTTGACAAGATGTATGATGCACCTAGAAATTCAGTAAGTACATCTCAATTGTTTACAACCTTAGATGATGGTCAAAAATTAGCCATCAACGGTCGTCCTACATTTTCTCTTACTGATGTAGTACCTTTAGGATTCACTAAAACGGGTACTAAAATAGAGAATTATAATATTTCGATTAGTGAAAAAGAAGGAGTTTTCAATGGTTCTACTGTTAAAGTCTATTTGTATGATAAACTATTTGATGTGTATCATAATTTTGAAAATGGGGATTACAGTTTTTCAACAAATGCTGAAAACCTATTAGATAGGTTTAGTGTAGTGTATAGTGATGCAACCTTATCTAACCCAGATTTTGACAAATCCAGATTTACTACCTATATTAAAAACGAAGTACTATATCTTAATAGTTCGAACGAAATGTCTTCTGCTGAAGTATTTGATATATCAGGAAAAATTATCGATTCATTTAAGGTTAATGACGTTCTAAATTACACTCGTAAATTCAATCATGCTGAAGCTGTTTATATTGTAAAAGTTCGATTCTTAAACGGAATGATAACCAATCAAAAACTAATTAATAAGAACTAAAAAAAAATGACACTAAAAAATAAATCATGAAAAAAAAATTAATAATATGTTTTGTTGCAGTTTCATCCTTTTGTGTTGCTCAAACAAATAAAGATAACTCCTCAACTGAAACTGAATTTGATAGATGGTCTGTTGAGGCTAATGTCGGAATGAATAAACCAACAAGACCTTTTACGGCCGGGTACTACACATCAGACCCTAAAGATTATTTTAATATTTCTACTGTAAATCATTATGATTTTGGCGTTAGATATATGTTGTCTTCAGCATTTGGGGTTAAATTAAGTATCTTTTACGATAGTTTTGAAAATCAAAAAGATAATGGTTCTTTAGATTTTGAATCAGAACAATATGGAATAGGTTTTCAAGGAGTTGCCAATTTAGGCGATATTATGAATTTCAGATCATTTACTAATAGATTTAATTTATTAGCTCATGCAGGTATACAAGTTGCACAATTTACTCCTAAAACGGAAGGTAATAAATATAAGGATAAAACTGAGCATAATGGTGGTGTAATTATTGGTTTTACTCCACAGTTTAGAATTACTAATAGCTTAGTTTTAGCTGGTGATTTTTCTGCAATAAATAATTTAAGACAACATTATAATTGGGATGGAACGTCTCTCTCTACCCAAAGTAACAATTTGTCTGGTATCATGTATGTTACTTCTATTGGTCTTACCTATTATATCGGTAAAAACAAGAAACATGCAGATTGGTTTGATAATAGAGAACTTCTTAAGAATTTGAGTGAATTATCAGAGAAAGACGCTAAAAATAAAATGGCTGAAATAGAGGATAAAATTAAAGACTCTGATGGAGATGGTGTTCCTGATAAATCGGATTTGCAAAATAATACTCCAAACGGTTTAGTTGTTGATAATAAAGGTAGATTTATTGATATAAATTCAAATTCAGTTCCTGATGAAAAAGAAGCAGACACAATAAATGATTATAATAATTCATTGAACAACAATGACAATAATCAATTAGATGCTATGAAATCGCTTGTCGAGAACGGCTATTTGAATATTTTCTACAATATAAATAATGATTTTCCTAATGTAGGATCTACAGCTACTGTTTATCAACTTATAGAGTTTATGAAAAAGAATACAACGGTTAAAGTAAAACTAAAAGGATTTGCTGATTTGACTGGTCTCGATGCACAAAACAAAGAATTGTCGTTCAGAAGAGCAAACAATTTGAGAAGAATTCTTGTTGATAGCGATATCAATCAAGATAGAGTTTCTATTGAGGGTTCAGGAGTTGATAAATCTTTCAATGGTGTTCCAGCTAATTTAGATTTTGCTAGAAGAGTTTCTGTAAGTATAATTGAGTAAAAATTTTCAATTAATATTAGAAACCGTCCCATTTCAATTGGGACGGTTTTTTTATATCAAAACAGCTACAAGGCTTAATTTAAAGTCCTATAGCCCACATCTTGTTAGGTATTATCATAAAACAATAATTTTGAAAATTAATAACTAATTCCGATTAGTATATGAGTCCAATAACTTGTACTCAATATATTGTCTATCGGCATTAACCATTGTAAAATTTTAAAATGGATTAGACCATTTTAAAATTACAATAGGTATAAATTGTTTCTTATTTTAATATTGAAGTGATTTAAACTTTTTGCATTTTAGCGACCCGAGGCATTTGCCGAACTGAGCGAAGCTAAAATTTAGGATTTTGTAACCAATTGAAGTCTTTTTTATCCCGATAACTATCGTTAGCATAGCTGGGCTACGGAACGAAAAAAAGGCAAAAAGTGGATGCAAAAGACAAATTTTTTAGCAAATGGAAAAAGTTTAAATCACTTCATTAATGAAATAGCTAAAACAAATAAGGATTGAACCATTTATATTATTCCTGTTTATATTTTGTCAAATAATAGTAAATATCAAGGACTTAATAATCATTTAAAATGTGGGTTAAGAAAACTATTACTAATGATTTTTAATAATAGTTTTAAAATGTTTTCAAATTCAAATATATTGTAAACTATTATAACTTAATATTTTAAAAAAAATGTTAAATCTTTGCTTAATAAATTATAATCTATACTATAACAACAATAGCTTCAAAAGAATATGGGCTTTTGGCATTGGTTATTGATTATTGTTATTATTTTTAAAATAAAAAAGCCAATAAAATATTGTAAAAATAAAAAGGAATACTAACTTTGTAAGATTAAGTAATACTTTGGAAGCATTATGAGTGTAATTGTAGAAATAATTAATACTCTTGAAAATAAAATTGAAAAACTCTTTGAGAAAATATCCAGTTTAGAGAATAAATCTCATGTTTTGAAAATTGAATTGACAAAATCTACAGCTATCATACAAACTCAGTCTCAAGAAATTGAAGTCCTAAAAGCACAGTATGAAACACTTAAAATAACCAACGCATTACTAGGCAGTGAAGAGAATAAAAGAGATACAAAGCTTAAAATAAATTCATTAATTCGCGAAATTGATTACTGCATAGCTCAGCTATCAGATTAGTAAAAAAAATGGACGAAAAGCTTAAAATCAAGATATCGATTGCGGACAGAGTCTATCCATTGACGGTGGAACTCTCTCAAGAAGAAGGACTAAGAAGTGCTTCAAAAAAAATTGATACCATGATAAAGCAATTTGAAGAAAATTATGCCGTTCGTGATAAACAAGATGTACTAGCCATGTGTGCTTTGCAATTAGCCTCACAAACAGAACAAAAACAAATTGATAATGCAATAGATGATGTAGCTACCATCGAAAGAATAAAAAAAATCAATGCGCTTTTAGATCAATATCTCCTAGATTAAACGTTCTTAACAGAAACTAAGATACTGCCTACATTAGTTCACATTTGGTAAACTCAACACTAATCAATTAGAATGAGCAAATCATCGTTACTAAAGCAAGTCCGCTTCGGTGGAAAGCTTGAACAGCGAGTTAGCTCAAAACTTGTATTTCAGAGTTTATTCAAGCAATCTAATGTAGGTTTTTTTATATATAAATTTTAACAACTATGGACATTTTAACAATAATTATTTCAGGAATTATAGGTATTGCAGGAGGTTTTGGGTTAGCCAAAATAATCGAAAAAAGTAACATCTCTAATTTGATTAAAAACGCAAAAAAAGAAGCTTCTTCAATTTTGAAAGACGCTCATCTCGATGCTGAAAACATCAAAAAAGACAAAATTCTTCAAGCCAAGGAGAAATTTATTGAATTGAAAGCTGAACACGAACAAGTCATTCTTTCTCGTGATCAAAAGATGGCAGAAGTTGAAAAAAGAATTCGTGACAAAGAATCACAAATTTCTAATGAATTGTCAAAAGCAAAAAAAGTGAATGACGATTTTGAGGCTAAAACATTAGAGTATAACGACAAAATAGAAATTTTAGACAAAAAACGATTAGAGGTTGACAAGTTGCACAAAAGTCACCTTGAACAACTCGAAGTAATTGCGGGTTTGTCAACAGAAGATGCCAAAAACCAATTAATTGAAGGCTTGAGGGCCGAAGCCAAAACCCAAGCAATGTCGCACATTCAAGATACTATTGAAGAGGCAAAATTAACAGCACAACAAGAAGCCAAGAAAATAATAATCAACACTATTCAAAGAGTGGGCACTGAAGAAGCAGTTGAAAATTGTGTATCAGTTTTTAACATTGAATCGGATGATGTTAAAGGTAGAATTATTGGTCGTGAAGGTCGAAATATTAGGGCGATCGAAGCCGCAACCGGAGTAGAAATTATTGTGGATGATACCCCAGAAGCAATAATTCTTTCGTGTTTTGACCCAGTTCGTAGAGAAATTGCACGTTTGTCTTTACATAAATTGGTTACTGACGGAAGAATTCACCCAGCTCGTATTGAAGAAGTAGTAGCCAAAACCACAAAACAGATTGATGATGAAATTATTGAAGTGGGTAAACGCACCGTTATCGACTTAGGAATTCACGGTTTACATCCCGAGTTGATTAAAGTTGTGGGTCGAATGAAATACCGTTCGTCTTACGGACAAAATTTATTGCAACACTCCCGAGAGGTTTCTAAACTTTGTGGAATTATGGCAGCTGAATTAGGATTAAACGTAAAATTAGCCAAAAGAGCCGGTTTATTGCATGATATTGGTAAGGTTCCCGATACAGAAAGTGATTTACCCCACGCTTTATTAGGAATGCAATGGGCTGAGAAATATGGCGAAAAAGAAGAAGTTTGCAACGCTATTGGAGCTCACCACGACGAGATTGAAATGAAATCATTATTATCGCCAATCATTCAGGTTTGTGATGCCATTTCAGGAGCAAGACCAGGCGCCAGAAGACAAGTATTGGATTCTTACATCCAACGTTTGAAAGACCTTGAAGAAGTAGCTTACGGTTTTGGGGGTGTGAAAAATGCGTATGCAATCCAAGCTGGAAGAGAACTTCGTGTAATTGTAGAAAGCGAAAAAGTTTCTGACGAAAAAGCAGCTACTTTATCTTTTGAAATTTCACAAAAAATTCAAACTGAAATGACATATCCTGGGCAGGTAAAAGTGACTGTGATTAGAGAAACTAGAGCGGTAAATATAGCTAAATAGGTTTTTTAAATTCCAAATTCCAAAAATTTTAATAAAATTCCAAATTCCAAATTCCAAATAGAATTATTGGAATTTGGAATTTCATTTTTGAAATTTGGAGTTTTTATTATTGGAGTTTATATTTTTATACTAACTTTGTTTAAAACGATATCAATATGGGACTTCCTGAAATACATTATATTAGTGAAAAAGACTATTTAGATGCCGAGCGTTTGGCTTTGGATAAACATGAGTATTATCAAGGAGAGATTTTTGCTATGAGCGGTGCTTCTATTGCCCATAACAAAATTGCTATGAATTCATCTGTGGACATAGCAGCAAAATTGAAGGGCAAAAAAGGCCAGTCTTTTGGTAGCGATTTAAGAATTCATATTCCAAGAAACACTTTATATACTTATCCCGACATTAGTATTATTTGTGGCGAAATAGAAACTACGGATGACAAATTTGACACCATAACCAATCCATCAGTAATTATTGAAATTCTTTCGCCCTTAACCAGAAATTATGATAAAGGTGAGAAATTTACTTTGTACCGAGAAATCGATTCCTTACAAGAGTACATCTTGATTGACTCTGAACGTATATCGGTAGAAAAATTCATTAGGAATTCAGACAACAGTTGGCAATTGACGGAGTACAAAAACCTTGAGCAAAGTTTTAGCATTGCAACTGTTGGCATAGAAATGCAATTGTTTGATATTTATGAGGGGGGGAAAATGGTTTAAAAGGTTTAAAGTTGTTTAATTGTTTAAGATTGTTTAAGATTGTTTAATTGTTTAAGTTGGTTCAAGTGGTCAATTTACTTGAGACAGTAAATTCCTTTTTTTCCAGTCAGAGACTGAAAAATACTTCCTCAAAGTCTCCATTAAAAGATTTCAGGACTGCGGAGTGAAAAAATTTCATTCTTTGTATATCATAAATCGTAATTCGTACATCGTAATTCGTACATCGTAATTCGTATATCTAATATCGTAAATCGTATATAAAAAATGCCAATACCCGTAATCAATTCATTTGCTTCTTGGGTTCTTAAACAAAGAATTCATCAAATAGAACTTTTCTTGAAATATCCGAATGAGGTTCAGGAGGAATTGCTGATGAATTTAATCCGAGCTTCCGAAAATACTGTTGTAGGCAAGAAATACGATTATGATTCCATAAATTCATACTCCACTTTTGCCGAAAGAGTTCCCGTTTCTACTTATGAAGAATTGCAGCCTTTGATTGAACGCACCCGAAAAGGTGAACAAAATGTTTTTTGGGAAACGCCCATAAAATGGTTTGCCAAATCGAGCGGAACGACCAATGCCAAAAGTAAATTCATTCCTGTTAGCCCCGAAGCATTGGAAGATTGTCACTATAAAGCGGGCAAGGATTTGTTGTGTATGTATTTGAACAATAACGAAAATTCGGAAATGTTTTTGGGGAAAAGCTTTCGCCTTGGTGGCAGTGCCCAAATTTATGAAGACAACAATACTTTTTTTGGAGATTTATCGGCCATTTTAATTGAAAATATGCCGCTTTGGGCTGATTTTAGCAGCACTCCCAACAAAGAAATTTCGTTGATGAGCGATTGGGAAACCAAAATTCCTGCGATAATCAACGAAGTTAAAAACGAAAATGTAACCAGTTTTGCTGGAGTTCCTTCCTGGCTTTTGGTTTTGATGAATAAATTACTCAATGAAACAGGCAAAGGAAATTTATTGGAACTTTGGCCAAATTTAGAGGTGTATTTTCACGGAGGTGTGAATTTTGAACCCTACCGAGAACAATATAAAAAAATTCTACCGAAAAATGATTTCAAATATTACGAAATTTATAATGCTTCCGAAGGATTTTTTGCCATCCAAGATTTAAATTATTCTAATGATTTATTGTTAATGCTAGATTATGGTATTTTCTATGAATTTATTCCAATGGAAACTTTTGGAACTCCGAATCAAAAAACCATTCGATTGTCAGATGTTGAACTTTTTATAAATTATGCCATCATCATCACGACGAATTCTGGTTTATGGCGTTATTTGATTGGTGACACCGTTCGTTTTACTTCATTGAGTCCTTATAAAATAAGAGTTACTGGCAGAACCAAACACCACATCAATGTTTTTGGCGAAGAATTGATGGTCGAAAATACGGATCAAGCCATTGCCAAAGCCTGCCAAATTACTGGAACCGAAATAGTCGATTATACTGTGGCACCTGTTTTTATGAAAGACAAGGAAAAAGGGGCTCACGAATGGATGATTGAATTCAAGAAAAACCCAGAAGACCTTGCTCATTTCCAAAAAGTATTGGACGAAACGCTGCAATCTTTAAATTCAGATTACGAAGCCAAACGCTACAACAATATGACCTTGAATCCTTTGATCATCAACATTGCCAGACCGAATTTGTTTTATGATTGGCTGAAAGAAAAACAAAAACTAGGAGGTCAACATAAAGTTCCGAGATTGTCGAATGAAAGAGATTATTTGGAACAATTGAAAAATAGGTAGGTGCTAAAAGTACCACGGTTCCTGCACATTATTTAATTTAATTTCAGTAATTTTGCTAAAACAAATTTGGATATGAAAACAACTTCTCTTTTATTTAACGATGAACCAACAGACAAAGAATTAGCGAACCTAATGAAAGACGTTTTGGTAGATGTGAAGAAAAGAGCCAAATTGGCTTCTAAAAATTTTAAAGAATTACAAAAAAAGGAAATTATAGCGTCTAAAAAACGCTATGAAAATTATATTTTAAATGGAATATAAACCTACTTTAATTGTAATTGCAGGTCCTAATGGGTCTGGCAAAACATCAATTACTACTCAAATTTTAAAACATGATTGGCTTAAAGATTGTGTTTATATAAACCCTGACACGATTGCTCAAGAAGAATTTGGAGATTGGAATAATAAAGAATTTGTTTTAAAAGCTGCAATTCTTGCGTCAGAAAGAAGAGAAGAATGTATTTTAAAAAAACAAAGTTTTATCTTTGAAACTGTTTTTTCTGCACCCGATAAAATTGAATTCCTTAAAAAAGCAAAAGACAAAGGTTTTTTTATTCGTTTCTTTTTTGTGGGAACTTCTCATCCTTCAATAAATGCTATGAGAATTACAAACAGAGTTTTAGAGGGTGGTCACGATGTTCCGATAACAAAAATAATTTCTCGCTATATAAAATCAATTTCTAATTGTTGTATTATTTCTAAGTTTGTTGATCGCCTTTATATTTATGACAATTCTGAAGATTATAAGCCTGCTAAATTAATTTTCAGATCGAGTAACGGAATTTTAACTAAAAAATATTCTAAAATAACAGATTGGAGTATTCCGGTTTTAAAATCTTTAAACTGAAAAAAATTAAACAGAGGTAAAATAAAGCTCAAAACAACCATTTTTGAGCTTTACTTTTTTTATTCCTGCATCATATCAATATGCCTGTCGTGATAACCCAATAAATACAAAACGCCATCGAGACCCAAGCTAGAAATAGAGGTCGAAGCACTTTCTTTTACTTTCGGTTTTGCGTGAAAAGCAATGCCTAAACCTGCCAAGTTCAACATTGGTAAATCATTGGCACCGTCGCCCACGGCAATGGTTTGATTGATGTGTATGCCTTCTTTTTCGGCGATGGCTTTGAGGTATTCGGCTTTCTTGGCACCATCTACAATTTCGCCTAGATATTTTCCGGTTAGTTTTCCGTCTTTAATCTCCAATTGATTGGCATAGACATAATCTATTCCCAATTCTTTTTGCAAATAATCGCCAAAATAAGTGAATCCTCCAGAGAGAATAGCGGTTTTATAACCATAATATTTCAAGGCTTTCATCAAACGATGTGCACCTTTTGTTATGGGTAAATTAACGGCTACATTATGCAGTACATCTTCGCTCAAACCTTCGAGCAAAGCCATTCTTTTTTTGAAGCTTTCGCTAAAATCAATTTCGCCATTCATCGCCGATTCTGTAATGGCTCTCACTTGTTTTCCCACTCCAGCCAATTCTGCCAATTCATCAATTACTTCGGTTTGAATTAAGGTTGAATCCATATCGAAACACACCAAACGACGATTTCTGCGGTACATATTGTCCTCTTGGAACGAAATATCGACATCAAATTCTCTTGAAATATCCATAAAACTAGCGGTAATCAGCGTTTTGTCTTCAATTTTACCTGTTACCGATAATTGTACGCAAGAACGAGGATATTCTTCTTTCTCCACTACCGAAGTTCTTCCTGTTAATCGAATGATGGAATCGATATTTAGTTTTTGGTCGGACATTATTTTGGTTACTGCTGCCAATTGTACTGCTGTCAACTTTTCGCCCAAAACATTGATGATATAGCGTTGTTTGCTTTGTGCTTTTACCCAAATTTCATAATCTGGAATAGTAATCGGGATGAATTTGACATTGATGCCCAATTCATATCCTTTAAACAATAAATCTTTTAGAACATTGCCAGAATCGGAGCCTGACTTTACTTCAAATAAAATTCCCAAAGACAAGGTATCGTGAATATCGGCTTGACCAATATCTAAAATAGTGGCATCATAAGTAGCCAAAATAGAGGTTAAACCAGCGGTTACACCAAGTTTGTCCTGACCAGATACTTTTAATAAAATAATCTCTTTATCTACTTTTGCCATTTTGTTTTATAAATTTATGATGGCAAAAATCGACAATCTAATGGTTATATAAAAGGAAATTGGCGGTTTTTTTGGGAGCGTAAAAGCAAGAATGGGTTTCTCGCAGCAAACTCATAAAATATGTAAAATTTAACTATATCAATAGCGAAATCGATTTACAAAATTGTAATTTGACAGCAATTATTGCCTTTTTTTATTACTTTTGACTATTGTTTTTCAATAAAAATAGTACAACTTTATTTTTAAAATTTAGTCCGCTTTGCACACAGTCATATTAAATTAAAAAAAATGAAATACAAAATGCTGGTGGTCGATATGGAGACACTTTGTTGACCGATGACCACGAATTATCAAACGAAAATAAGGCAATGCTTTTGAAAGCTCAGGAAATGGACGTTTATGTGGTTTTGGCTTCAGGCAGACCCACTTCGGCGATGATTGGATATGCCAAAGAATTGCAATGCGACATCAATAATTCCTATATGATTTCATTTAACGGTTCCACAATTACAGACCTGAAAGAAGACAAAATCCTTTTTGAACATTCCTTGACCAAAGAACAAATCCATTCTATTTACGATTTTAGTAAAGAACATAATACACATATAATCACTTATTTAAACGGAAAAATCATCAGCGAGCGACATTCAGAATATATTGATCTTGAAAGTACCATCACGGGATTAGAATTGGTAATCGTGCCAAGTTTTAAAGAGGCAGTATCGACTTCGGCGGTGAAATGTTTGTTGTTGGAAGAACCCAAATATCTTAAAACAGTAGAACCAAAATTGAAAATTGCAATGCCCGATTTGAGTGTTTGTATGTCGAAACCTTTTTTTCTGGAAGCCGCACCCAATGGTGTTCACAAAGGAGCAGCTGTAAAAATTATAGCTGAAAAACTAAATATTCATCCAAGTGAAATCATCGCTGTTGGCAATGCCGAGAACGATTTGACGATGGTACAATATGCTGGATTGGGCGTTTGGGTGGAAAATGTAGAAGAGGAGTTAAGAAAATTTGGCGATGTTATTGTGGCTTCAAACAATAATGATGGTGTTGCAGAGGTGGTAAGGAGGTTTATTTTGGAGTAATATTTACTTATATAAGTTTAGTGTTTTTAATAATTTGGATTTAATTTCTTCCTTTAAAATTTTTGGTTTTAAAACTTTTACCTCGGCTCCAATAGAGAGTAATTCCATAACAAAATCGTATGTTGGACGCATAAACAATTCAATTCTAAACTCTTTTTCATTGTCAATAATTGCTTTTTGAGAAGGATGTAATGGCAATGATTTTATGTATTTTCCTTGTTCGAAAGTGAACGAAAGTACTATTTTTTGAGCCTCTTTATCTCCAACTATGATTCCGAAACTATCTCGAAAAGCTTCGTCTGGATTATAATTTTCAAGGGGAACGAATTTTTTTTTGGTTATTTCTAAATCAGAAATTCGGTCTAAACCGAAGGTTTTTATTATATTATCTTTCGTGTCTAATGCAATTAAATACCACCTATTTCTTGATTCTTTTAAAGCCAATGGTTGTGTAATTCTCGTTTTTTTGACATCGTCCCAAAATTTTTGATGATTAAAATTTACTTCGAGATTATTTTTTATGGCGTGAATGAATAAATTCATATTATTGGTTCCAAGCGGTCTTCGTTTTTCCAAAATAAGATGATTCGACAAACTATTAGAAATTTTGAGAGCATCAATAATATAGAATGTTTCCATTAAACGTTCGTTTCTGATTTCATTTCCATCGTGAGTGATTTTATATGCACTCTGACTCTTATCGTATTCTATCACAATATCATAATTGGCTTCTATTTCTTTAATTTCACGTTGAAAAGTACGAATGGATAATTCGTAATTGACACTATCAATTTCAGATTGTAGTTGCAAATAGTCTTGAATCTCAACAAACGAACACGGTTTTTTTCTCAGTTTATTGATGATAAGATTGTATCGTTTGATGTATTGTTGTTTGGACATGTAGTGTTTCTTTTAGTGGAAATTTTCTTTTATTGTCATTTTAAATTTACCTTATTAGACTTGTTCTATATTTCTATTAGTTTCTAAAAATTATTGGTTATACCAAAAGCAATCCAATAACTTTCAGCAACTGATTTGACAGCAAAAGCATATCGAAAAGTGAATATACTTTCATCACATAAATAATTCCACAACTGATTGATAACAACTTTCGGGTTTTGATTGCTTGATTGGCAAGCATTAATGAATGAATTATTTTTTAAACAAAAGTATTCAAATCTTAGACTATATTTTTCTAAATCATTTTTAAGTCTTTTTCCCATAAACTTGCAAATCAAATTAGATTCTTCAATAGAAAAATTGCCAAATTCTTGTAAAATAGCAATTACTTGTTCTTGATAGACGAGTACTCCAAAAGTTGATTTTAGGTGTTTTTCTAGATTAGGGTGTATATATTTAATGTTTTTGTAATTTTTTTTGTTTGAGATGTATTGGCTTAAACCTACTTCGCAATGTTTTCTATTTAAACTAAAAATAGCACATAAATCTTCTAATGAGTTGGGCTGGATTTTTATTAGTAATTCTTTGCTTTTAGAATCTTCAAAATATGGAATATCATTCGTTTTTCCGTTTCGGAATAACTCCATAGTTTTAAAATCATTGATAGTGTTTAGCACGGTTAGTTTGTTTTAGTTATTGCTTCGTTATTCTTTACTTGTTCGCAAATTTGGTTTAAATCAGCTTCGTTATCACTTATATAGCTTTCTATTTTTTTTGATAATTCGTTTATTAATAGTTTTTTCTTTTCAGGAAGATTTTCTAAAAATTGAATAAATTCTAAATTACTAAAATCAATATCGAGTCCTTCAAATTTTTCAAAATGTTCTTTTCTATACCACCAACCCTCTTTTTCTGAATTTTGATATTTACTATTGAAAAAATTCCTATTTTTTTCTTCTATGGCAATGATTCCAATAAACAACTTGCTTCCAGAATAACCAATACCACTAAACGGTTCAATTCCAAAAGGAATTCCTAAATCTTTATAAGCTAATGGATAAAGCCATATTTTGGAGTTTTTCCCACCTACATTACTATCTTTAATGATTTCATATTTAGAATCTAATTTTGATTTCAATTGGTCAGTAACCCCGTTTCTTATTTCATCAAAAAATTTATTTTTCGCATTTTGAAAATTAGTCACAATTGCTTGAGCGCTTTCTAAATTTTTGAGTATTAGTTGTTCGATTTCTTTTTCCATTTTATCATTAGTTAATTGACTGGTTAGTTTTTTTGTTAAAATAATATATGATTTTATAGTTTCTCTTAAAATGGGCTGTTCGGCAGCTTCTTTGATGCAAAACTCCAACCAATTTAAAATATCATCTTTATATGAAATGCAAGTATAATCCACTCCAGACACTAGATTTCCTTTGCTTTCCTTTGAAGGTTCGTTTCCATCCAGTGTCAAATAAAACACTCTACTTTTTTCTTTTTCACAGCTGCAATAACGTTCTATTTGAACAGGTTGGTCTCCAGCAAAAATCTTGTTTTCTATAAAAATATTATGCCCATTAGCATCAGATATTGCAATGTCAATTCTTCCACCAGTTTTATTTTCAAAATCAGTTTTTCCAATATTCTTTTCAATGGTAACTACTGCTGTTTTTGTATCAAAATTATCAATATTAAATAGTACACAACCCATTGCTATGTTAAGAAAAGTGCTCCCCATATTGTGTGAACCTTTGGGGTTTAACAATTCTGCCAAAAAGCGAGAATGTGTTTTGTTTTCATTGGACTCCATTCCTAATAAGGTGAAAATGTTGAAGTTTTCTCCATTTAATTTTGCTAGTTCTTTGCTATGTGATACTCTAACTTCTACTTGTTGAAGTAGCGTTTCTATATTCTTTATTTCCATAATTTATATAGATCTATAGCTTATTCTTTTACATTTTTCGTCATACGTTTCAATTTGTTTTCCGTATTTTACCGTGAAGGTAGTTCCTGAAGCTCCAACTACTTCTTTAGTTCCTTTACTCATATAAGAGATTCTCCTACATTTTTCATCATAAACTTCAATATTTGAACTTCCCATTGTCACAAAAAACATGCCTGTTGCCCCAGAAACTAATCTGTTTGAAGCACTCATATAAGAAATTCTAGATCCTTTAGCATCGTAAACTTCAATATTACTCCCTTTTATTCTAACATCTGAAATCATAGTTTTTTTATTTAATTTATTATTAGTCTTACAAAAATACATTTTAATTTAGTGCAAATTGATTTTTTATTAATTTTCACAGAGTTGTTTTTTAATTTCCAAAACCTACAGCCTTTCTCATTTTTGGTTGGTAATTGGTGTCGATTTCAAAATTGAAAATATCAGCCAATACTAATGGATTAGTAATTTTGATGTCATGACCTAAACCTTTTAAAAGCCGATTGGATTTTTCAACAGCAAGAGGTTTAAAATCATAGATGGTAGTTAATCGCCCTTTGCGAAGTAAAGCTTTGTCTATGTTTTTTAAATCAGTATTAAAAGTAGCGATGATTTGTATGCCTAAACTTTCGCCCAATAATCCATCAGTTAAATTTAACAGAAATGAAAGTTTAGAATTATGATGATTGTCTCTTGAAAGTATCAATTCCTCGGCATCTTCTATGACTAAAACACAATTTTGATTGTCTAATAAAAATTCAGTCAATGACATATCATCTAAATTACTAGCCATTTTTGGAGATAAAAATATGACATCTTTGTTTTGTTGATGAATCAGGTATTTTATGTAAGTGCTTTTTCCAGTTCCAGGTAGTCCGTGAAATAAATACAAACCTTTTGTTTTTGTTTTTTTTAAATTTTTGACAATTAATTGATGTACATTTTTGAAATCGTCATTGTAGTGTAAATCAAAATTTATTACAGGCTTTTTTATGTCAATACTTTTTGTAGTAAGACCATTAGCGCTATTTATTATTAAGCTAATTTGAGTTGTCTTTTTTTGTTTAATTTTAAATCTCAACAGTTGGTTTTGCAATTCTTGCGCTTCTATTTCTTGGTCAATTCCAAATAAAACATAAGCAGTTCTGTTGAATATATTAATTGTAATTCCATTTTTCATTATAAAAAAATGATCTGAATAGAGATTTTTTTTTGCCTCAAATTCATAATTTTGATAGTAATGTTGTTGTTGAATATCATTTTGCCATTCAGCCAAAATCCATTTTCTCATTTCTGCTGTTTGTATATTTTGAATCGTTTTTATATTAGGAATTTTATCAAAATAAGCGTGATATAGACGAAGCTGATTTATATAGCCATCTCCTGATTCATATATTTCTAAAGAATTATTTATTAATTTCAATTCTTTATTTGCTTCTTTTTGCTTTGTATTTTCCATAATTGTTTGTTTTTAATATTCAATACAAACTTATTTCTTATGAACGCCAAACTATGACGTAGTTCTAAAAATAATTACTTAATTTTCAAATTGCCCAATTCCTAATTTACCCTATCTTTGCCACTTTTAATTTTTTAGCAGTTTGAAACTTCTAATCTCTAACCTCAAAGAATGATTACAATCAACGATATTTCCGTGCATTTTGGCGGAACTACTTTATTTAGGCAACCTCTAAAAACTAATTTTTTTAAAATTAACGCGAAAAAACTTGTTTAAATAATTATAAATCAGTATATTGCGTTCATTATGAAAGCATTTAAAAGATACAGAGATTACGGTTTTTTTG
>Ga0316612_1000309_pt1 | contig 16347 bp, 19 predicted proteins | sample MIS2016226_MG_FD_207676 | JGI IMG/M metagenome (GOLD analysis project Ga0316612, IMG submission 207676) | Microbial mat bacterial communities from Middle Island sinkhole, Lake Huron, Michigan, United States - MIS.2016.226 | ecosystem: Environmental > Aquatic > Freshwater > Lake > Sediment... | reverse complement strand
TTTATGTCCAACTGAGGTTCTAATGTATTGTGCCCTAATGGAATATAATAACCATGATAATTATTCCCTTCTTTAAAGGCAAAAGAAGTTCCTACGAAATGAACATCTGGATAACCCCTATCCACATACTCTGAGTCCAATGCAAATGTTTGATATTTGTCTAAATCTTTTAATAAACAATCCAGTTCTTTCTCATTCCTTACTATCATAACTATCCCCCTTATTTATTACCTCTTATTTCATTACACAGTTCATATACTTTTTCATTAAATTCCTCCTGTTTTGTTTTGCAGAGCAGATTATAATTTTTATTTTGTAGTAATTTTATATCTTCTTTTAGTTTTAAAATTTCTGCTAAAAAATTACTTTTTGCTTTTTCCTGTGCTTGAATATCTGCATCTTGAAGCTGACACTTTTTAATATAATCTTTTATTTGACAAACGTAACCCCTTATAACATCTTGATTTTCTGTGTTAATAGCGTTCCATTTATTTATTTCTTTGTTCTTTTCTTCTATCAGATATTCAAGATTTTTTATGTCTTTTTCATACATTTCTTTTAAAATAAGTCGCTCTTCATTTATTGCTTTTTCAATAGTTGGTCTTACCTGATTGAGTAAGTGATTGTAAATACCATCAAAATCAATAGAGTCTGAAGAACTTTCTGGTTTATTTTCAACTTCAAAAGGTGTAGAACTATATGTAAAAAATGTTTTAAGTTTTGCAAAAGGGTTCATTAATCTAAATAAAAGTTTCTTTTTACATAAATTAAATAACAAACCTGTGAGTGCACTATAAGTAAATGTTTGTGGTGATTGCACCGAAGCATAATCATAAATAACATGACTCGTAATATTATTATCTTTATTGTTAATTTCAAGGTCTTTTACAAATTGAATTACTAATACCTCTCGGTTAGTTAATGTGTTTTTCTTTACTCTCATAATTAATACTTCCTTTCTTTTATTACCATTTAGACCAGTCTAAAGGTATATCATTATTTATTAGTTCATTACCCCAGTAATGCCATCCATCTTCACGTCTTTCTCTTGCAAAAAGTTCTATTCGTGGAATATCTCCTAGAAGAGTTTCAATTCTACGTTTTAATTCCTGTGGTTTTTCACTATGTCGAGAACGTGGTTCTATTATTAATTGTTTCACATCTTTTCTTAATCGTTCAAGAGTTTTCCCAACTTTTCCAAGAAGAACATCTTGAAATTCTTCTTCCTCTTTTGCCCCCATTATTACATCTTCCTTATTCCCATTAGTGTAACTTCCGAGACCCGAATAAATACCAACACCTAATGGATTAAGTTTTACCCAACAAAAAGGAGTTGTAACATACCTAAACCCCCAAGCTTCTAAAACTTCCATACTTTCTTTCTTCTTTGGCATTACCTCCCATAAGAATAAATAACAATCTTTTGCCATTATTTTATGCACCGGAATATTCTTTAATTCTTCTAACGACAAACAAGGATAAGTTTTTCCTCCGAGCTTCGGATTATTACTTTTTGGATTATCATAAGTCCAAGCACAATCAGCAAGAATTACATTATATTTCATCATATCCTCCAATTAAAAGAGGGGATTTTACTCCCCTCTGTGAATTTTAGAATTTTATATCTTCTTCATCTTGGTAATCATCAGTATCATCATTACCCATATCTGTTTTTGCAAGAGTTCTCATAACATCTTCTTTTCCCTTTGGTTTAAGAATTTTTTCATAATCAAATGGTGTAATATCCCCTTTAGTTGCTATAGCTTTAAGTTCCTGCTCGGTGTAACGTTTTACAAACTCAAAATCATCACCTACACTGGAAGCATCAGAAGAACTTCTGGAAACATCAAAGCATACATAAACTAAACCATTCTCTTCTTTTTGTTTGTATTTCCTTGATTTCATTTTTAATTTGTTCCATGTTTTTTGCTTTGCAACAAAAAGCTTCTTTTCATTTGCATGTTTAACACCTTTTTTATCTGTCCATTCAGTCATATCAATTATGGTGTAAAAAGCAGCACTGTAAGGTCTGTCCCCCGCTTTACAATATCCACATTCATCTTTAGAGTCTATAGAAGCAGGGCAAGTATGCCAATTCTTCCAATCACCATTAATCTTTAGTTGATGTTCCCCTATAATTGGAGGGTTATCATCAACAAATATAATCTTCGTAGTATTCCCTGAAGGTATCCAAAATCTATAAGCAGTATTTGACCTTCTGTCTTCCATCTCTTTGTCCTTTTTTTCTAATTCATCGTAACCTCTTTTTAACCAACTCATAATAAAATCTCTCCTTTAATATTTAATAATTTTTCTAAATCATAATTTAGACTGTCTTTTCGTTCATTTAATAACTTTAGAAAATCCCCCGATTTTACTACATTATCTAAATCTTTCCCTTCAGGAAGTTGTATTAAAGAAACAGAGAGAAAATTTTCTAATCTTTCCTTTAACTTATATTGTCCTACTCTACCTGCCATGTCTCCATCTAAACAGGCAACCACCTCCTCAGAAATTGTTTTTATCTTTTCAATTTGTTTATCACTCGGTTTACTTCCCATAAGACCCACCACTAAATAATCATTTAATCCAGCTTGTTTTAATGCAATATTCCCATTTACTACATCAATATGACCCTCTGTAATAATTACTTTTTTAATATCTTTATTAAATAAGTGTTCCCCATAAAGATAATGAGACTTATTTGCTTCTGCTGGAATATGTTTATATTTAGGTTCATCATACTCCTCCCAATTATTTCCTATCCATCTACCCGAAACCATACATAATTCTTTTCGAGTATCATATATAGGAAATATTAGTCTTTCATCAGTAATACCTACATTAAAAACTTTTAAATCCTCAATTGAACCTATAAAACGGTCATAAATTTTCTTACTTTCTTCTGTGTAATTTCCAAAAATGTCAAAATAACGTTCGGGTATCTCATATTTTTTTATTGAAAATTTTAATCTTTCTCTTTCATTACAATCTACTTCTGCTTCAGCAATCTGAATAAAATCTAAAATTACTTCTAATTTTTCTTTTGACATTTGTCCTGATTTTACTGCCATGTAACCATAGGTTTTTACGTAACCATAAAAAGTATCTCCTCCGCAGGTAAAACAATTAATTGGACTTAACCCACTGGTATTAATCTTTACACCGCAAGAAGGTTTGTGGTCATTACCACCTTCATGAGTCCATTGAGCTTGAATACAGGAAAACATAATATTTTCTCTATCAATTTGTCTTACATTTTGGGCATGAAGTTCTCTAAGTATGTATTGAATATCCAAGCTGTTCATACATTTATAACCCAATCATCTTCTACAAGGTCTTCTTTAACTTCATTAAACTTCATAGTAGTAAAATCAAAGTTAATAAAGAAATTAGGTGTTCCTCCTTCCCTGTTTTTTAATGTAAGTATCTTTCTTTCGTGCCTGTCAAGGTCTTCTCTTTTAGCATCTACACCTAAAACAACATCACTATCCTGCCCTACAGCATCAGTCAAATTGATATTATCAAGTCCGGGAGAGTCCTGCTTTTCCGATGAACGATTAAACTGCCATACGGCAAACACTGGAATATTTAATCTCATAGCAACAGAACTCTTTAATGCTCTACTAATATTTGTTGCTCTTTCCCATATGTTTTTTCCTTTTAGCTCGTCAACCATTAAATATGCACCATCAATAAAAACTACATCAGGAGAATACTGTTTTATTTTTCCTATTAGAGCAGAAATAGTTCTTGCTGTTGTAATTTTAATTTGATTATCCGCACCTGCTAATTTATCTAGTCCTTCATAATAACGTGTTTTTTCTGATGGGGTTAACATACCTTTTTTAAAATTTGTATAAGGAAGATTAAACATAAGAGCATCTAAACGCTGTTGAAATAATTTAACGGGCATTTCCTGTGAAGAAATTAACACGTTTAGTCCATAGGAAAAACAATGTGTAGCAAACTTACAGAGAATAAAGGATTTTCCTATGGAAGGTCGAGCAACAATTGACCAAACTTCTCCAGCATGAATACCAAGAGTTTCATCTGTTAAAGCTTGATAAGGAGTTGTATATCCAGTGATTGCCCCTGCATTTTCATAATTTTCTTTTCTTTTGCGAATATTCGTAAAGTCTAAATCCTCCTCCACTAATTCATCAGTATTAATTGACGTAACCTGACTCTTTAATTGTTCTAAAGTAGAAAGAGGATTAGAAGTTAAATTCTTCGCTGCTTCTAAAATAGAATTCTTTAAATATACTCTTGTGGAATTCTCTTTAAGCTTGTCCACATAAAACTTTAAAGGTTCTTTCACTACATCAAGTTTTATTGTAGGAAATGTTGACTCAAAGAGTTCAATGGAAGGAATTTCATCATATCTATAATGATGATTAACAATAAATTCATAAGCTTTACGATATTCGGAGGAAAAGAAATCTTTAGAAGAGACCTGTGCTTGTTGACATGGAGATAAATTTGAAGTGAATAGTATTTTGCCGATTACACAATTCTCAGTGTTCATGATTATCCTCCTTTTGTTAGTCCGTATTAGACTATGGTAAGATTATATAATAACATTTTTAAATTGTCAAGAGGTCTATATAAATAATTTTTTCATATTATCACTATTTAAAGTTTTCCAGTGTTCTCCAGTTATTTCCATAGGAAAACAACATTTACTAATCGTATCTGCTACTTCCTGATTAAAAGCAATCTTAATATCTTTTGGCATTAATTTCGATACAATAATAGTAGGACACAAATGAGCTTTTCTTTTTTCTATAAGGTCTTTTATTTGCCACTTTAAATATTCAGAAATCATTCCTTCCCCAAAATTATCTAATACCAAATAATGAGAAGTAAAAATCTTAGTAATAATACTATCCCCATAATCATCTCGTGTTTTGTCTATTAGATATTTTTGAATGTCTGATGTAAAAGCATAATAAACACTTCTTCTTTTATAAAGAGCATTTTTTAAGACTAAAACACCTAAAGAACTTTTCCCCGATAAATTATTTCTACTCCATAAATAAAGTCCATAACCTCCACTTTCTGCTTCTCCATAATTTTTTAAGTATTTTAAAAATTGTTCCTTATAAGGTTCATCTGCAATACAAGCAAACTCCACAGATTTTAAATTTTGTGGAACACCTGCACTCTCTAAAAGATTAAAAAGAATTTGCTGGTTCATCTATATCTACCCCCTGAATTCTTGAAAATATAGTTGCTTCAAATCCTATGAAAATGTCTAAATTTGGATATTTCGCTGAAATTTTGAGAGAATTCTTCAAAATATCCCATTTACTAATGAAAAATTCAATTGCTTTTACTACTAAATCATACCCATAATGCTTCTCTAAAAGCTTTAAATTTTTTAAATGTTTCATTTCTGTTCTTGGAGGAATTATTCCCCAAGTTTTTACATATAATGTAGTAAATGTCCTTCCAAGCATCTTACAATCTTTTCCCATAAAAACCCTCCTTCTCAAAATGTATTTACATAATATCATAGTTAAATTGATATGTCAAACATCAAAAAACCTTATAATCACAAGGAAATAAATTTATGTTGACAAACCATAAATTTTAGGTATAATCTAAGTATTGTTATTTTTTGATTATTTAACAAAGCTACTTTCGCAGGGGACTGGCAATCCCTTTTTTTATTTGTGGACTTGACTGTTAAAAAATTCTTGTTATACTGAGTATAGTTTAAAGTATCCTTTTTATTCATTTAATAAAATAACCCCTTATTCGAGGGGTTATTTATTTTCTATTAAATTTGACAAACCTAAAATAATATTATATAATGTAACTAGATTATTGAGGGGTAGCTTCAACTGGTAAAGCGACTTAGTAATGTTTTTATAACTCGTAAGAAAAATTTACTTTTTCTTACTCTAACAGTAAGAACATACATGCATTGTTAAAGCAGTAGTTGTGGGTTCAACTCCCACCCCCTCAACCATTCTCATAGGAGTAAAAAATCTTGCAAGTGACTTCTATTGAGAAAGAAGTGCTGTTTCTGGAAATTATCTATGACGATAGATAATGAGAGCTTATCGTTTTGGTAAGTTAAGGGTTCAATTCCCTTCAGCACGTCAGACTAAAAGGAGATTTAACAACACATGAAAACTCCTAATCAATGCCACGTATATGAGCGTATGCGTGGTATTTTAGTCGGAGAATAACACCTTATGGTGAAAGAAACTTCGGCAAAATAAGTAAGGTTGTTCAGGTGAAACACATCTTCCGGTGATGATTGAGGTTCGAGTCCTCACAACTCTTACAGTGGCAGGGTAGTTTAACTTGCAAAAAACACTAAGGTGTTGGGTCTGTTGACGAATAGATTTCAACCTTACTGAATTAGGTAAAAATCCTAACCCTGTCGCAGCATAGAGGAGTTGCCAAGCGGTTAAGGCACTGGTTTTTGATACCAGTATGCGAGAGTTCAAATCTCTCCTCCTCTTTTATTTCGGTAATTTACGCTCTATATACGAAGAATTAAGTTGCAATCTCGGACTACCCTCCGAGATTTTTTATTTTATTTAACTCTTGACAAGGCAAAAAACATATGATATTATGTAAGAAAATAAGATAGAGAGGAAAATAAAAATGACTAAAAAAGAACTCTTAGAAAAAATTGAAAGTTATAACTTTAATCAGGCAATACCTTATCATAAGCTAATAGTATCTGAAATACCTGATGAAGAACCTATTAAATTTGACTATTACGAAATGCGTGAATATATGGAAAACAAATTATTAGAAGCTCTTATGGAAATAGATGATATTATCTATGAGAGTTAGTAGGAGGATAAAATGAATTTTTTAACCGTATTAGCAACCATTATAACAAGTCCCCTATTTATTATAGGAATGTCAGGATTAGTCTTTACCTGTATTGTAGAATACAAACCAAAAAAGAGGAGGAATATAAAATGACCAGTATAAACAATGAACATGGTGAACCCATAGGAAATATTTTAGACAAAGATGTATTAAACTGCTTAAATGACATGAGTGAGGAAATGGTAAATTTCACAAGCTATTTTGTCCCGCAAGAAAAACAAGAAGAAGCAATAAGAAACTGGAATATCATTTTAGGTAAGAATTTTGACGTGTATTTTCAGTGGAAAAACAGAGCAAAAAGACATAATAAGCAAGAGAAAAAAGAAATACCTATATCTGATAAAGACCTAATAACAGATACTATTAGAGACCTCTATGAGTTTCGTGATGAAAAGACAAAAGAGCTGGATAGAATTAACCAGCAAATCAATGAAAAATTCTCTGAAGCAGTAAGAAACTTTCCAATCGGTATGCAATGTTATGATGCTGACGGTGATATTTTTGAGGCAGTTGGGTATCAAATAAAACCTGAACCCTCAATAATTGGACTCTACAGAAATTCAGACAAAGCAGTTCCAGTATGTATTCTTGACATACATATAATATAAAGACCTGAGTTGAATATTAATTAAGATTAAAATTTAAGGAGGAAAATGAAATGACAAACTGTAGTAAATGCAAAAAAGAAATATTTGAAAACTTAATTGACCCTTTAACAGGTGAATGTATTAACTGTGTGTATGAAGAAACAGAGTATGAAACAATGGAAGAAGCACTATTAAGCGTAAGGGTGTTTGGAAAAATACAAGATGCCTGTAGTAACTGTAAAAAAGATGCCTTGCAAGTAATAAAAGAATTCCTTATCCACAGAGATGTAGAAAGAATAGCAGAAGGAAAAGGAACAAAATTAGGTGTAACTTTCCAATGGGAAACTGCTGAAGGAACAATGATGGATTATGAAGTAATCATAGGTTATTCTAAAACCGGGTATGGGGTCTGTGGAACATATCTGGATGTCAGAAGAATTAAAGGAGAAACCCGATTTCATATGTATGTAGAACCTTTACTTGCTAAAAATATAATAGTAAGGAGGAAAACTAATGAACTGTGAAGGGTGTAAAAAAGAACTAAGTAAAAAATTAGTTAAAATATCCACTGGAGAATGTGTTAATTGTAATTGTGAAAAAGAAGAACCTAAAACTAATAAAATTGAATACCCTTCCCCTAGTATTTGCCTAAAATGTCAGAGTCTATATTTAAGGCATGAAGTAATGATAGATTTTGGAGTTTGCAAAACTTGTATTACTGTTGCTAGTTTAAATGATAAGTATATTTGCCACAACTGCTATAAGGAAGTAGAAGATGTGGGAGAGGTCACTGGTTGGTGTATGGATTGTAAGTCTAAACCGTATTCAGTTCAAAAACTTGCAGAAGGTCTATACCAATGTGCTGAATGTCAACAGATAGTTTTAGAATTAGCATTAAATGGACTAAGTAACTTATGTATTTCTTGTCATAAGAAAAAACTATTTGGTGAAGAAACTAAAGAGGTATGGAAAGAAATCATTACTATAAGCTATGAAAAAATAACAGAAGTTGCAGCAGATTACGTTCTTGCTAGTCCTCACAGATGTAATGGGACATGGTTAAAGGGATTTGCAGAAGGTCTGGAGTTTGCAACAAAAGAAGCTCAGAACCAGATAGACAGGAGGAAATAAAATGAAAAAACTAGGTAAAGTCCAAAAATTAGTGCTAAAAGAGTTTGCAAAACTTGAAAAGAGAATAGAAAAAATATTTGAAAAAGCAGAAAGAGAAGGTCTAGAGAAACTAAAAGCTAATGGAATAGTAGTAAAACCATCAAAAAGAATAGAAAAACCTATAAAGATAGCAAAAAACCTAAAAAACGCAAAAGTAGGTGATTATGTTACACTTAATACAAAAATACAAGAAGAACAACCTAAAAGAGTAAGTCGAGGGGGTGTTAAACCTGTTTGTCAGGTATGCCATTGCATAGTAGAAAACGTAGATGAATACGGAATATGCAGAGCTTGTTCATCTACTATGGATGCAAAAAATCTAAGGGAAAAACTAGACCATGAATTTACTAAAATGGGGGGATTTGCCCTATTTGAACTAGAGGAAGGGAGATACTAAAATGACAGAGTTTGAAAAAGAAGTATTAGGAAAAGTAGATAGAATTTGCAGAGTTGCAACATACATATTCGCTTTACTTCTATTGGACATAATAGGAAGTATTATATTTTTCTCAGCACCTAAATAACATGCAAAAAGACTGGAAAGAGCAGTAATCCAGTTTTTTTATTTTTAATTATAATTATATTTCAATCACTAATAGTATAGCATAAAAGGTCTAAAAATCAATATGGAAATTTAAAAACCTCTCGGTTAATTACTCCGGGAGGTTTTTTGTGAGAAAGGGGAAAAAAAGACGAACTGGATAGTGTATATATTTTAGTATCTATATATTATCACAAGGTTTATTCTTTTTCAAGAGGTAATTTTAAATTTCTAAAATACCTATCCCGAAATAGAAATTTTCCAGAGAGAAACGAAATCTTTTAGGGGTAGGTGCTTCTATAACCTCTTAAAAGGTCAATTATTACCTTCAGATATTCTAATGCAACTGAGAGCTTCACAGTTCGTTTTACGAGGGGTATGCTAAAAAGCGGTCGCTTCCCATATTTTTTATTAACTCTCTTAGTATATATACTATTAATTTTAATGTTTTTATTCATTTCTTTTAATTATTCCTTATATCTATTATCTTTTTCTTATATTAATTATTTATTTTATTATTAGTATATATACTAAGTAATATTATTTTATATTAATTATACTATCAATATATCCAGTTCTTGCAACATATAAAAAATAATATACCTATACCTCCGGGATTACACCTTTATTTAAAAATTTACTATAAATATTATAATAATGTGAAATTTATTATAATAATATTTCTTCTGTTATAGGAACTAAATGTAAAGTAGTTAAATCCTCTGAGTATTTAAACATTCTCCCATAACCAATAAAATTTTTATAAGGAGAAGCTTTCTTTCTTGCTTTTCTTGTTTTGTAGGGTTTCCGTTTCTTTCGAGGTTTAACTATTATTTCCTCAGATATGATATGTGGAGTATAGTGTTTTTGATAAAGTTCTTCTTGTTCTGGTGTCAGGGGTAATGTTTTTTCTACACTGGGAGCTATTGTTTCAATAACTCCAGTTCTAGCATCTCCACAAGGATAAGTTTCACTCTTTTCCTTGCTTCGTGGAATTTCTTCCTTTACGGTATTACCGCAGGTTGCCGCACACAACATTCGATTTTTAAGGTTACGTGCAGAATTAACATTACGGTCTTCCTCCATACCACAATTTGAACATTTATAAACACGTTCATTTAACTTTTGTTTTTGCTCTGCTCCACAGCAGGAACAAATTTGACTTGTCTTATATTCATCAACAAAATAAACAGTTCTTCCTTCACGCTCTGCTAAAGTCTTAAAGGTGCGTAAGAACAAATCTTTTGATGGCATAACCATATTTTTATTACCTACAAATATCTGTCCTTCGGGATTATGCTGGAGAAAACTGTGGATTTTTTCTTCATATTTTCTTTTTAGGTATCTCTTTACTTTACGTTCCAGTTTATCAATTCTTATTGCTAAATCTCTTTTCTTACTGTTAGATAAGTATTTATGATTATTTTTAGTTTTAAGAAGAGTTTTCAGGTGTTTTATTTTTTTGTTTGACCTGTCTAAATAAGGTATTATTTCAGGGGCAGTTTCCTTATATCCTTTGTCTGTTGTGATTAAGTCTATTCTGCCACAGTCAACAAATATTTTTTCTATGTTTTCAGATATTTCTATTGAATATGGGATATGAAAGTTTAAAAAGATTTCATTTGTATTTTTATTCTGGTAAACCACTAAATCTGTTATTTTACACTCAGGGACAGGGTGCTGTAAGTTAACAGTTATATTAGATTGGTTTTTTCCTGTATGCAAGCTAATAGTGTATTTGTCTATTAGGGTAAATGCTTTACGAGAGTAACGCATCGCAAAAATATATCCGGGTTCTTGCTGTTTTAACTGTTTGGCAGTTACAGCGTTACCCCGAATATCTCTAAAAATATTACTATAGACATAGCTTGATACTAAAGATGATTGTTCAAACTTACGTATATGTTGTAAGGAATTGCTTTTTAAATGATTGAATATTTTATTATTCTGTAAATCTGATGGGTTCTTTACACTGTTACAGAAATGGTTATAAACCTCTCTACAATAGAAGGATAGTCTGATTAACGTATTATGTAAATCTTTTGTGTAATAAGCTTTTATACTCTGAGTTTTAAAACCATCTATTTTCATTAAATAATTTTTACACCTTTTATTAAAATCTGTTGACATTTTTAATTGAATAAGGTATAAATGATGTATAACCTTTTTTCAATTTTTGTCGGATATTAGTTGAAAAAGGGTTGCTTGATTTTAACCCCTTATTTTCATCTAGTTTAGTGTAACGAATATTTTTATCCTATCATACATTTTTTAGATTGTAAATAATGTTTTAAAACTTTTTTTAAATTGTCGTTATATTATGTAAAATACAACGAGAAATAAATAAAAATTCTTTTCTCTGCCTCACGTAAAGAAAAGAATAAAACCGTTAATTTTTTAATGGACTGTCCTAATATAACACAAAAACCCATATGTTACAAGTTCGACTTACTTATAACCCTATGGGTTTTGTGGATAATTAAATTTTTCAATTAATTTAGATGTCTGTATCTAAATTATAGCACAGGAAACTGTTAAAATCAACATCGAGAGAGAATATCCCTTGCATATTTTACACCTACGGAATTCAATCCCTGATTATATGCTATGCTCATGACCATAGCATGTTGTCGGTTAAATTCCGCTAGTTGAATTCTTGAAAAAATCTGTGTTCTTATCCAATCCAGATAAAAGCAACCACAGTGAATATTTATATCTATATTAAAAGGGTCTGACCCTTCCGGGAGATTTAATTTCTTCAAGCACTCTTCAAAAGTTGCAGGAAGAAGTTGCATTAATCCTTTTGCATTAGAGGAGGAAACTGCTCTAGGATTAAAGGAACTCTCTCTTCTTATTACATTAGAAATATAAGAGTTTTTCTGAGTTCCTAAAGGGTTTAAAAAATATTTTTCGGAATACAGGGAGATTGCTTTATTTATTATTTGCATTTCTGTATCTATATGAGGACTAAACACAGGGACAATAGGTTTTAGTGTATGCCTTTGATTGTAATACCATAAAGCTTTATCTCTAATTAGCTCATAAACATTCTTTTCTTGTCCTTTAAGATACTTTCTGCAATCCCATCGTTCTGAGGGATAACCGTCTAATTGAGCAAAATGAGCATGGTCGTAAACATCTTCAATAGGTATGTCGTGTTTACTCATAAGATTAGCAACTAGGGTTGCAGCAAGTTCTATTTGCTCTAATCGAGGAGGGCAATCCCCATCTGTTTTTTCAGTCATATTAAGTCCAGAGCATATAGTAACACCAATATTATCTGTATTTCTTCTCCAAGTATGAGCTAAAATATCATCGTCAGAGTCACACATCTGAACTACTTTAGCTTTACCTAATTTTTTATCAAAAGTAATTGAATAATGATAATCAGGAGAGCAATATGTATAGTTCCCGGCACTCCAATGTAATGTTACAATTTTACCCATAATTACATTCCTTTCTTATTTTACTAATTTTAATTTAAGAAGTATTCTAAATATTCCGTAATAAAAGAAAAAAGCAATTTGCATAATTATAAATAGAACACATCTTTTTATAAAGGTCATTTCTTTATTTTTCCTATAAGAACATTTATCCCATTAACTACATTGGAAACAGACTCAGGGAAATTGAATTTTGTGTGTTCGAGTTCAGGAAGATTTGCCTGTGCAACTTTTACTGCTTTTTCAAGTTTCTGTTCAGAACTCATTCCGAAAGGCATAGAAATTTCTTCGGCATATCTTATACCTTTTAAAAGTTCATTAAGAATTTTTGGTTCATGTTCATTTATTTTTGATACTGCATTTTTGAAGGGTTGATAAGGAACTGCATCTGCCACTGTTCCTAATACTTCTCTAATAGCTTCATCTTTGCTATCTACGTAATTAAGGAAATCTTTTACTGTATCTTTTACACCTACGTATTTTTGAATTGTGTCTCTCATTTCATTAACTGTTTCTATAAAACCCATTAATAAACACTCCTTTAATCTAATGTAAAATAAAATGTTGTTCCTCTGTCAGGTTCGCTGTCAAACCAAATATTTCCTCCATGTTCTAAAATTATTTTCTTTACTAAAGAGAGTCCTATACCTGTGCCGGGATACCTTTTAGAGTGAATTCTAAAGAAAGGTTTACATAGATTTTTTGCACTCTCCATATTAAAACCAATTCCGTTATCACTAATAAAGTAAATATCTTGGTCTCCTGTATTAGACTTACCGAATTGAATTTTTAATTTTCTGTAAACATCTCTATACTTTAGACTATTACTTATAAAATTTTCAAACACCGAGCGAAATAATGTTTCATCTACTTCTGCATATAAATCTTCTTGGATAATTATTTCAGGAAATTCCCTTGTGTCGAGTTTTAACAGGGTGTTGTAACACTGTTTAAATAATAAACTCAAATTTACTTTTTGAATATTGAGAGAAGCTTTCCCGATTTTTAGAAGTCCTATGAGTGAGTGAAGAGTTTCTAATATATGGTGCAGTTCTAAATGAATACTGCCCATAATTTTCATATGTTTTTCGCAGTTTTTTTCTTCCTCATTTAGCAATAGATGAAAATACTGGTCTATTGTTTGTATGGGTGTTTGAACATCATGAGATAAAGCGGAAACATAATTTTCCAGTTCAAGATTTTTATATGTAATTTCTTGGGTTCTTTCGGTAATAGTTTCTTCTAAATTTTCTTTTGCCTGTATAAGAGTATCTTCAAATTGTTTTTTAAGTATATAGAACCCTACTAATTCTGCACAAATTTGTAGAATATCAATAATATCCTGTGATATGTTTAGTTCTTCAACGGTATTATCAAATTCTAAAAATCCCCATAGCTTATCTTCTATTATTATAGGTAATAATACTAAAGTTCTTACTTCTAAACTTTTTAAGAAAGCAAATTCTTCCTCAGAAAGATGCTTTGCATGGGTAATAAGTGGTCGTTTTTCCTCACATAGTAATTTTAAAGTTTTAAAGGTATCACAGTCTATTTTTTGTAATTTAGGGTCTAACCCAACAAAACGAATTCCTGTTTTACAGGTTTCAATAATTTTTTGTAAGTATTTTTCTTTTTCAAAATACTGAAATATACAACAAGAGGTAAATGCTGAAACATCAAGCATATGTTTTAATCCTGCTTCTAATGCAAGAATAAGTCCACCATTTTTTAAGAGTGCCTTAGAACATTTGTATAAAGCACTCTTATAATTTAATAAAGTTTTTAGCTTTTTTTCTGATAAATTTTTAGTTGTAACGTCTTTTACAGCTACTAAAAAATAATCTTTGCGTGAATTACTTATATTAGCTACTTTAAACTCTCCGTAAAATTTTTGTCCACCTTTTTTTATTTGAACTGCTTCAAATTCTGACATTTCTTTAGTTATTTTATTTCGGAAAATAGAAAAATCATATTCTCCTATTAAACATCTTTTGTCTAATCTATAGAGAACTTCTGCTTTTCTATTTGCATATGTAATCTGCCCTTTTTCAACAACAAATGTTGCTTCAGGATACTCCTCAAAAATTTCATAAAAATTGTCAATCTTTTTCCTAAATAGAAACCCTAGCATAGAAACACCAACTTCTATTTTCCACCCGGAAAGAATTTTTCCCAATTTGTTAAAATATAAATGACTATTGCTCCAAATCCACCACCAACAGCATATAATACTTTTTGATACCACGCAATATTATTGTCCTGTTGTTTATTTCCGTTCCTTACCATCTCCTGTAATAATTCTATATTAGCGTTCTCGGCAGTTCTAACAGCAAGGTCTTGTTTTCGAGCAATTTCAGCTACAACAGCAGTTAGTGTATTTACTGCGACTTTCATTTCAACTATATTACCAGAAAAATACTCATACGCTCGAACCATCATAGCAATATCCTGATTGCTAATATTCTTATTTGGGTCTATTTGAGTTATTGGTGTCTGCGTGTTCTGTAAATTTGTCTGAGAGTCCAAAGCTGTCACCTCTTTTGTATATTGTATTTGCAAATCCTAATAGATTATCACGACTGGAATTAATTTCGTCAAGAGATAAATCACCATAAAAACATAAAGGTGAAGAATTTCTTTCTTTCTGTTCATTCGCTGCCCAAGTTCCACTCCATTCATCAGGAATATCTAATTTAGTTTTACTTAATTTTTCTTCTGTTTTTCCAAAATCGCAATAAGAAAGGGCATCAGCAAAAGTTTTTACAGGTTTTGTTACTTTTATACCTTTAAAAACATTATCTAATGCTTTAAGGTCAAAAGGTTTATGTAAGTAATCTACAATATTTAATTTCTTCATTATAACTTCTGAAATTGGACATTCATCACTAAAACCAGTCATTAAGCAAATTTTAACATTTGGATTTATTGCATTTAAATATTTAACAACATCTTCACCTGTCATTCCCGGCATACGATAATCTGTGAGAACTAAATCTAATTCTTTAGAGTGTTCTTCAAAATAATCAATACCCAATTCTGGAGAAAGCATTGTTATTATTTCATAATTATCTTCAAATACTTCTTTCATTACTTGGAGGAAGAAAATATCATCATCTATCATTAGTATTCTTTTTCTATTACAGTTAATTGATTTATTAATTTTATTTTTTCCTTTTATTATCATTATTCTTACCTCCTTTTTATGTAATATCAACGTCTATGTCTAAAACGCCAAGGATAGTTGTCTGAATATTAATTTGTGTTTCAATAATGTTAACTTCAGTTCTTATATTGTTTATATAAGCAACCATGTCTAAATATTCCTGTTCAATATAACCAAAATCTGACCACTTATGTAAATTTAATTGTTTATACTCAGGATATAGGTTTGTTATTTGTGCATAAGCTTGGTCTTTGAGAAAGGTAATTCTTATAACTTTCCACTCTTCCAGAGTGTGTTGTGTGTAATACATTCAGGTAAATGTATCAGTTTCCGGGTCATAACACATACCAACCATTACAGAAGGATTTTCTGTAATGTCATAAAGTGTTAGTCCTTCTTCTAAAATAGGAGGATTTTCTTCCTCCCACTCAAAAATATTTATTACACTATTATTTTGTATTACTGCATATACTTTATGATACATAAACCCTTTCCTCCACTACCACCATTTCCATTAGTATGAGCACAATATCCTCCACCACCACCTGCACCACTATTTGCAGAAGCGTTTCCTCCAGCAAC
>Ga0316612_1000308_pt1 | contig 16376 bp, 15 predicted proteins | sample MIS2016226_MG_FD_207676 | JGI IMG/M metagenome (GOLD analysis project Ga0316612, IMG submission 207676) | Microbial mat bacterial communities from Middle Island sinkhole, Lake Huron, Michigan, United States - MIS.2016.226 | ecosystem: Environmental > Aquatic > Freshwater > Lake > Sediment... | reverse complement strand
AGATAACATGAATTGAATTTTTATAATTTTTTTGCAAAATTACAAAAAAATTAGCGTTTTTCAGCAAAATATAAGTCACCCAAAATTAGGCTAGATTCATCAATCAAGGAATGTGAATTTTAATGATTGGCTTTGCCAATGACAATAAGTTTGATGTTCTTTGAAAACAAATTAACTATCCAAAAATGAATCAGAATTGTTTTTTCTCTTGAACAATTTTAGAATTAAAAGTACAAACGCAACAGCTTCGAAAGTCATTCCAATTATTAGAAAGAAAGTTGTCCAATCTTTTCGTTCGTTGGTGATTTTGAAGGCAGCTCCAATGATGACAAGTATTGCTCCTATTAGGAAAAGGACTAGGATTTGTGTGTTTTTCATAAGAGAATTATAAAGTCTCAAAGATATTGAAAAGTGAAAGAAAGATTTAAAGGTACTATTCAAACCCAATAGAGGATTTAATAATTTAGTTTACAATCTAAAATCTTAACTCCATTTAATGAACCAAAACCCAAGTTCCATTGGCAATCAAGCTTTCGGCTTTCTTGTATTTTATTTGTTGCGTTTGTCCGTTGGCTACGTTTTGAATGGTAACTGTATCGTTTCGATTAATTTTTGGCTGGTCGCGAACAATGGTTTCTGTTACCTGACGCTGTTGCGTTTGTCCTGCTTCACGATTGGCGCTTTCGCTGGAAACAATTTCGTCTTTACTGGTTTTGTAATTTTCTTTTACTCTAACGTGTTTGGCTTCTTGAATTGCAGGAGCTTGCTGTTGTGGCAAATCTCCTTTAAACAAGAACGAAATTACCTCTTTATTCACACCATTCAACATCGAACTAAACAAATTATAAGCTTCGAATTTATAAATTAGCAAAGGGTCTTTTTGCTCGTGAACTGCTAGTTGAACCGATTGTTTCAACTCGTCCATTTTGCGTAAATGTTTTTTCCAAGCTTCATCTACAATAGCCAAAGTGATGTTTTTCTCGAAATCGGCAACCAGTTGATTTCCTTTCGATTCATAAGCTTTTTTCAAATCAGTAACCACATTTAGCGATTTTATTCCATCGGTAAACGGAACTACAATGCGTTCATAATGATTGTTTTTGTCTTCATACACATTGCTGATAATCGGAAATGCCTCTCTAGCACTGCGTTCGGTTTTTTCGGTATAAAACAGAGAGGCTGCTTTATACACTTTAGCGGTCAATTCAATATCTGTCAATTTGGCAAAATCACTTTCTGTAATTGGAGAAGTGATTGAGAAATAACGAATCAATTCGAATTCAAAATTCTTGAAATCATTGGTAGCTTTATTTTCGGTCACAATCAAATCGCAAGTGTCATACAACATATTGGCAATATCAAGTTTCAAACGTTCTCCGTGCAAAGCGTGACGACGGCGTTTGTAAACCACTTCACGCTGCGCATTCATCACGTCATCATATTCCAACAAACGTTTACGAACGCCAAAGTTGTTTTCTTCTACTTTTTTCTGTGCTCTTTCGATAGATTTGGTCATCATCGAATGTTGAATCACTTCACCTTCTTTCAATCCCATTCTGTCCATCACTTTGGCGACTCTTTCGGAACCAAATAAACGCATCAAGTTGTCTTCAAGCGAGACATAAAATTGCGAACTTCCTGGATCTCCTTGACGACCTGCACGACCACGCAACTGACGATCCACACGACGCGAATCGTGACGTTCTGTTCCCACGATAGCCAAACCTCCTGCAGCTTTCACTTCGGCAGATAATTTAATATCCGTTCCACGACCAGCCATATTGGTAGCAATAGTTACCACACCAGCCTTTCCAGCTTCTTCCACAATTTGAGCTTCTTGCTTGTGCATTTTTGCGTTCAAAACGTTGTGGGTTATGCCACGCATTTTCAACATTCGACTCAATAATTCCGAAATTTCTACTGAGGTTGTTCCAATCAAAACTGGTCTTCCTGCATTCGATAATTCAGTTACATCGTCGATTACTGCATTGAATTTTTCACGAGTAGTTTTATAAATAAAATCTTCTTTGTCTTTCCTAACCATTGGTTTGTTGGTTGGAATTTCTACCACATCCAATTTGTATATTTGCCATAACTCGCCTGCTTCTGTAACCGCAGTTCCAGTCATACCAGCCAGTTTGCTGTACATTCTGAAATAATTTTGAAGTGTTACAGTAGCAAATGTTTGGGTTGCATCTTCAATTTTCACACTTTCTTTGGCTTCAATCGCTTGGTGCAAACCGTCTGAATAACGGCGACCATCCATAATACGACCCGTTTGCTCATCGACAATCAAAATTTTATTGTCCATAATTACATATTCGACATCTTTTTCGAAAAGCGTGTAAGCTTTTAGCAATTGTGTCAAAGTATGAATACGCTCACTTTTCACACCGAAATCTTGGAACAATTTTTCCTTTTCTTCGGCTTCTTTGTCTTTCTCTAGATTTTTCTTTTCGATAATGGCTATTTCGGTTCCAATGTCTGGTAGAACGAAAAAATTACTATCGGTATCGCCTGAAAGATATTTAATTCCGTTATCGGTCAATTCTACCTGATTGTTTTTTTCTTCAATCACAAAATACAAAGCTTCATCCACTTTTGGCATTTCGCGATTATTATCTTGCATATATTGGTTTTCGGTTTTTTGAAGCAACTGTTTGATTCCTTCTTCACTCAAAAACTTGATTAAGGCTTTGTTTTTAGGTAAACTTCTATGCGCTCTCAATAATAAAAAACCACCGTCTTTTGTATTGCCCTCTTTGATTAATTTTTTGGCTTCCGATAAAAATCCATTCGCCAATTGGCGTTGAAGTGCTACTAAATTTTCAATTTTTGGTTTCAATTCATTAAACTCGTGACGATCGCCTTCTGGAACTGGACCAGAAATAATTAGAGGTGTTCTGGCATCATCTATTAAAACCGAATCGACCTCATCGACAATGGCATAATTGTGTTTGCGTTGCACCAAATCTTCAGGCGAATGTGCCATATTATCTCTCAAATAATCGAAACCAAATTCGTTATTTGTACCATAAGTAATGTCGGCATTATAGGCATTTTTTCTACCTTCAGAATTGGGTTGGTGATTGTCTATACAATCTACTATTAAACCGTGAAATTCGAAAAGAGGTGCTTTCCAAGTACTATCACGTTTGGCCAAATAATCATTTACGGTTACCAAATGCACTCCGTTACCAGTCAAAGCATTCAAATATATAGGCAAAGTGGCTACCAATGTTTTTCCTTCACCTGTTTGCATTTCGGCAATTTTACCTTCGTGCAACACCATTCCGCCAATTAATTGGACATCATAGTGAATCATATCCCAAGTAATTTGCTTTCCGGCTGCATTCCAGGAATTAGACCAAATTGCGGTATCGCCATCAAGCGTTATGTAAGTTTTCGTTGCCGAAAGTTCTCGATCTTTGGCAGTTGCTGTTACTTTTATTTCGGTATTTTCTTTGAATCGTTTGGCAGTTTCTTTAACCACTGCAAAAGCTTCTGGAAGAATTTCCATCAAGGTTTTTTCTGAAATTTCGTAAGCCTCTTTTTCTAAAGCATCGATGGCTACGTAAATATCTTCGCGTTTGTCAATGTCTTCTATGTTTTCGGCTTCTTGTTTGAGCGAAATTATTTTAGAGTCTTTTTCAGCTCTGGCTTGTTTTATTTTGTCTTTAAAAAAAGTCGTTCTAGCTCTTAATTCATCATTTGATAATGCAGCTAAAGCACTTTCGAAAGTTTTAATTTTGGCTAAATACGGTTGCAAAGCTTTGACATCTTTTTGAGATTTATCTCCTACAAAGGCTTTGATGATGCTGTTTATGAAACTCATTTTTATTTACGAATTACGAATTACGAATCTACGAATTGAAACTATTTCAAATAGTATTTGTAATTATTATTTTTTAATTGCTATATTTATATCTCTAAATTAGAATATGCAAATTTAACCAAAAAAAAAGCCTCTAATGAGACTTTTTTCTTGAGATATTTTTTTTAATATTCGTCCTCATTCCAAAGATAATCTTCGTCAGTAGGATAATCTGGCCAAATTTCTTCCATTGACTCATATATTTCCCCTTCGTCTTCTATAGACTGAAGGTTTTCTACTACTTCTAAAGGAGCACCAGCTCTAATAGCGTAATCGATAAGTTCGTCTTTGTTAGCAGGCCAAGGTGCATCACTAAGGTAGGATGCCAATTCTAATGTCCAATACATCTTATGTCTGTTTAATTTTCTGCAAAAATAAATTTTTTACTGAAAAATACAAGTAAAAAATTATTTATTTTTAGTTAAAGTTAAGAACGTTTTTTCAGACAGCAGATTTCAGTTTACAGATTTCAGATTGGTAGCAGAAAAATCTATTAGAATTACTGCAAATCTGTTGTCTAAATATTTGAATTCTGCCTTCTGCAAACTGAAATCTGCAAACTGACTACTTTCTAGGTATCCATTTTACTTCCTCGGCGTTCAAATCTTTTGACAACTTTCGTGCCAATACAAAAAGGTAGTCAGAAAGTCGGTTGAGATACATAATTACGATTTCGGCAATGGGTTCGTTGTGATCTAAATGTACAGCCAAACGTTCGGCACGGCGACAAACGCAACGGGCAATATGACAATATGACACCGTGGTATGACCTCCAGGCAAAACAAAATGAGTCATTGGCGGAAGCGCCTCTTCCATTGTGTCTATTTCATTTTCGAGTAATTCTATGTCGCTATCGATAATTCCTAGATTTTTCAAACGCAATTCTCCGTTTTTCTTTACTTCTTTTTCGGGTGGCGTGGCGAGAATAGCACCAACGGTAAACAATCGATCCTGAATTTCTATCAGGATTTTTTTGTAATGTGAATCTATTTCTTGATCCCGAATTAGTCCGATATAGGAATTCAATTCGTCCACAGTACCATAACTTTCTATACGAATATGGTCTTTAGGAACCCTTGTTCCTCCAAAAAGTGCTGTGGTACCGCTATCGCCAGTTTTGGTGTATATTTTCATTTAAGTTTAGAAGTTAGAAGTTAGAAGTTAGAAGTTAGAATGAAATCTGAAAATCTGCAATCTAAACTCTGAAATCTGCAATCTAAAATTATTTTAAATTGTCACTTTCAATCATTCCGTCACGCATACGAATTATTCTTTTGGCATGGGCGGCAATTTCTTCTTCGTGGGTTACTACAATTATGGTGTTGCCATTTTTGTGAATTTCTTCTAACAGTGCCATAATTTCTTCAGAAGTTTTACTGTCCAAATTTCCTGTAGGTTCATCGGCAAGAATAATCGAAGGTTTGTTGACCAATGCTCTTGCAATGGCCACACGCTGGCGTTGTCCTCCCGAAAGTTGGTTGGGTTGATGATCCATTCTATCGGCTAAATTCACTTGTTTTAAAACTTCGGTGGCACGAGCATTGCGTTCTGATTTTGAATATCCTGCATAAATCATTGGCAAAGCCACGTTGTCTAAAGCAGTTGTTCGAGGCAGAAGGTTGAAGGTTTGAAAAATAAATCCTATTTCTTTGTTGCGAATATCAGCCAATTCATCATCCTGCATTTGGCTCACGTCTTTTCCGTTAAGAATATAATTTCCAGATGTAGGTGTGTCTAAACAACCTAAAAGATTCATTAAAGTAGATTTTCCAGAACCCGAAGGCCCCATTAGTGCTACATATTCGCCTTTATTTATTTCTAAATCAATTCCTTTTAGCACATAAACGATTTCGTTTCCAAGAGCAAAATCTCGTTTAATATTGGTTATTTTAATTAATGGTTTTGACATTTTTTATATAGAATTTAGCGCTTTGACTGTCTCAGCTTGTCATTTTAGTTTTGGCTTAAAAGTACGAAAGACTTTTGAATTATTGGTAAGTAGTGATTTTTTTAAATTAGTTACATTTTATATTCAAATTTATACTCTTTCGTGGATAAAAGCAAGTTTGTGATTTGTATAATTCACATATTTTTTAGTTTTTTATCATAATTAATTTAATTTGTTTCATAATTTTTGGATTAAAATTGAATATAATATACTTCGATATAAATTTGTTGGATAAAATTTAAAATAATCAAAATTATGAAAACTAGAAATTTATTTCTTGGAGTGGCATTAATTGCTTTAGGATTTGCATCGTGCAAAGACGAAAAAGAAGTACAAGCTGAAAAAGCGATTGACAACTATGTTATTTATGTAGATTCGATAGAAAAAGTTGCCATTGAAGATGCTCAAAACAATTGGGAAGGAATTGATGCTGCTTATCAATTGAGAATGAGTGAAGCTGAAGCCAATTTAGCCAATTTGAAAGACAGTGTAAAAGCACAGGAAAGAATTCTTGCAAGTAGGGGTAAATATGAAATTATCCGAACCAAAATGGTTGTTAAAACTGTTGATGTTCCCGTTATAACTTCTAAACAAAAATTGAGAAATGCTTTGTTTGGTCAGGGGAAAATTGGTAATGATATGAGTTTTGATTGGGTAAATGCAGCAAATATTCACGATGTGTATCAAACCTTTATTAATACTGCCGAAAACAATAAAGACAGTTATAGTCGTGAGGATTGGGACGAAATCAAATTGATGTACGAAGCCTTAGACTCTAGAAAAAATACAGTTGAAAAAGAAGGTCTTAGCAAAGAAGACAACAGAAAGATAGCTGGTTTAAAATTCAAGTTTGCCCCAATGATGAAAGTCAACAGAATTGGAGCTAAATCGGAAGAAATGAAAGAAGCTAAAGAATAATAAGCATAAAAACAGCAGGTTAGTTATTAATTCGAAAAATGGCGTTCAGCAATGAACGTCATTTTTTTTTATAAGCGAATAACGAAATGCTCTTTGGATTGTTCTTTTCTAAAGAAAACTATTCCCCACTGAAAAGTATCAATTGTTACTGTTACTTTAGGGTGTTTTTTTATTATTTCCCAAGCTTCTTCTATTTCAGGAGACCAATGAATATGGTTGAAAATCCAAACAGAATCATTAGAAATTGTTGGTAATAAAAGTTCAAAATAATTTAAAGTTGCAGTTTTGGAATGATTGCCGTTGAAGAAAATCAGTTGGCAGTTTTCAGGTTGCAGATGGCAGTTTTCAAGGTAATTATTGAATTCGGTTACAACTAATTCTACATTATTGACATTGAATTTTTGAAATTGCAATTGACATTGATTTGCTTTATTCGGACAACCTTCCAATATTGATATTTTTGCTTTTGGGTTTCCCAATGCTAAGGCAGAAGTAGCCAAACCTAATGAAGTGCCAATTTCTAGAATGGTATTTGGCTGAAAATAATTGGTGATTCTGAACAATAATTCGGCACGTTTTGGTGAAATTCCAGCGGTTCTGGCAATTTCACTAATTTGCCTTATATTCGATTTGAAAACTTTGAAACCCGCACCAAAATCAGTTACTTCAATGGTGTTTTTGTTTTTTAAAAGTGATTTTCTATATTCTTTTAAAATAGCATATTGCTTCGCCTGTTCGCTCCCGCCCGGGTCAGGTTTTGATTCTTTGTCGTAAAAACATTTGGTAATCAAATTGAACACAAATGGAGAATGAACTGCGTGTTCGTTTTTAGAGTTCCAAAGGAATTTGAGATAGGATTTGATTTGATATAACATATTAAAATCTAAGTTGTTAAACAAGTTATATATCCAAATCAAAAGTCTTTTTTAACAAATCTAAATTAGGGTTTATTTCCTTTAATCTGTTGTATTTGTCTATGGGTGTAAATGCAAATTTATTCTCTACTTTTTCATTAACGATGACTTCAATAGTAATATCGTGATTGTGAAGTTTGCCCCTTAAATAACCCAAAAGCTCAATTTTTTCCGATTCAAATTCAATCTTTGTGCTGTCGTTTGGCAATTCGTGAGTGATAGTTGTGCCTTCTAATTTTGGGTCGCCAATCAACAATAGCGATTCCATTATTTTATGTCCTCTATCACTTGAACGTTGCGCATATTTGCTCCATTGCAACAACATTTCGGTTTCAGTGAAGGCTTCTGTAGGAAGTTGAACTTCTTCTTTTACAATCCCTTTTGTGTTTTCTAGTAATTCTCTTTTGGCTCGAATACTAGAAATTGAAAGTGCTGAGAATTTTGGTTCTTCTGGAAGGTTTGTGGTTTGCTTCGCCAGTTCGCTTTCGCTCGGGTGTTGTTTAGGGTTTGCTTCGCCTGTTCGAGCGTAGTTCTCGGGTATCGTTTCTGCTGGAATAATTACATCAGATGGATTAACATCAACTTTAGGTTCTGCAACTTCTGAATTCTGTAAACTGTTACCTGAAGACTGCATTCTGCTATCTGCAACCTGTTTGGCTTCAACAATCGAATAATCAGTTTTCCTAAAATAAGTAGGTGGAATTATAAATGGTTCAACTTTTTTTTTTCTCCATCAAGGGTGATGGAGGCCAGTTGCATCAAGCAAAGTTCAACAAGTAATCGCTGATTTTGACTGACTTTGTATTTCAAATCACAATCATTCGCAATTTCGATTCCCTTCAATAAGAAATCTTGTGAAGTTTTTTGACATTGAATGGCGTACAGTTTTTGGGCTTGTTCACCCACTTCCAACAAAGATAAAGTCGAAGGCGTTTTGGAAACCAATAAATCCCTGAAATGTGAGGCTAAACCAGATACAAAGTGATGTGCATCAAATCCTTTGGCAAGAATATCATTGAAAGCTACCAATAATTCTGGGATTTTATTTTCCAAAATCAAGTCGGTCACATTGATGTAAGTTTCATAATCGAGCACATTCAGGTTTTCGGTAACTGCCTGACGCGTCAAATTACTGCCACAATACGAAACCACTCGGTCAAAAATGGACAAAGCATCACGCATCGCCCCATCGGCTTTTTGAGCAATAATGTGCAAAGCGTCGTCTTCATAATTTACACCTTGGCTAAAAGCAACTTCTGCAAGATGTTCTTTGGCATCTTTTACGGTAATTCTTTTGAAATCGAATATCTGACAGCGAGAAAGAATAGTCGGAATAATTTTGTGTTTTTCGGTCGTTGCCAATATAAAAATGGCGTGTTTTGGTGGTTCTTCCAATGTTTTCAAGAAAGCATTGAAAGCTGCCGAAGACAACATGTGAACCTCGTCAATTATGTAAACTTTGTATTGTCCGGTTTGCGGTGGAATCCGTACTTGGTCAATCAAATTCCGAATATCATCCACAGAATTGTTTGAGGCAGCATCCAATTCGAAAACATTGAAAGCAAAATCTTCGTTCGGATCGTCATAACCAGGTTGATTGATTTTTCGAGCGAGAATTCTAGCACAAGTCGTTTTTCCAACACCACGAGGGCCTGTAAACAATAAGGCAGAAGCCAAGTGATTGCTTTCTATGGCGTGCAACAAAGTGCTGGTAATGGCTTTTTGTCCCACAACATCATTAAATGTTTGCGGACGATACTTGCGAGCCGATACTACAAATTGTTCCATAGATTTTTATTGGTTAGCAAATATAGCTTTTGAAAATTCAAAAAGCAAATTCCAAATTCCAAAAAAATAAAACAATATCAATATCAATATCAATGACAATTTCAATATCAATGACAATTTCAATATCAATGACAATTTCAATTTCAATTTCAATTTCAATTTCAATATCAATGACAATGTAGAAATCTGCAATCTAAAATCCAAAATCGGTATTCTAAACTCTAAAATCCCTACTTTTGCACCGCAGACCGCCTTATCGCCGTCCTGATTTATCGGGAGGGAGGAAAGTCCGGACACCACAGAGAAGCATAGCGGCTAACGGCCGTCGTCCCGATGAATCGGGATAGGACAAGTGCAACAGAAAGCAGGTACAGGTAATGCTGTAGTGAAACCAGGTAAACTCTATGCGGTGAAATTTCAAGTATATCGACTCTTAAGGGTGCTCGCCCGTTGTCGAAGGGTAGAAAGATGGATTCCGATAGTAATATCGGGACTAGATAAATGATAAGGCTCCATTTATTGGAGACAGAATCCGGCTTATAGGTCTGCTTTTTTTAATTTTTTAAGTTTTAAGTTTTTTCTTTCTTGCAGCAGGAAATAACACATTATTCAAAATCAATCGGTATCCGGGTGAATTGGGGTGCAAATCGAGAACCGTTGCAGGATCGCCCACTCGATGCTGATAATCTTCGGGATCGTGGCCACCAAAAAATGTGTACATTCCTTTGCCTTTTTCGCCGTGAATGTAACGTGCCTCGCCATTGAGTTCACAACTTCCCATAATTAAAACATTCGATTTGACAAGGTTTTGGTCAAAAGAGGTGGTTTGTCCCATAAATCCTTTGACCAATTGGGTATGATTTTGACACAACATGCTAGGAATTGGGTCCCATTTGGCCGAGAATTCCATCAAAGTAAAATAATCTTTCTCCATTGGAATCTTTCTTTTTTCGGTCATATCAATATCAGAGAACTCATAATGTTCTGGTTTTCGGTCTAAAATATAATCCTTGAATGCAAAGGAATTAGCATAATTTATTTTGGATTGATAATTGGATTCACTGGCATCGCCATCAAACATGGGTTCGCAAATATCAACTCCATCTGCCGCCAAAGCTATGTCAAAACTATCTGTTGCAGAACACATAGCAAACATAAAACCGCCTCCAATGACGAAATCCCTAATTTTTTTAGCAACAGCTCCTTTTTCATCCGACACTTTTTTATAGCCCAATTTTGTTGCTAAAATTTCGGATTCTCTTTTTTGGTCAATATACCAAGGCGAATTTCTATTAGAACCAAAAAATTTCCCGTATTGTCCGGTAAAATCCTCGTGGTGCAAATGCAACCAATCATAAAGTATCAGGTGGTCGGACAAAACTTCTTCATCATAAATGGGTGTAAATGGAATCTCGGCATACGTTAAAACCAATGTTACAGCATCGTCCCAAGGTTGTTTTCCTTTGGGTGTATAAACCGCAACTTTCGGCGCTTTTTCGAGAACAACCGCTTCCATATTTTGAGATGGGCTAGATATTTCAGTCAATATTTGATTGGTTTCTTCATCGCTCAGCACTTCAAAACTGACGCCTCTAATTTGACATTCTTTCCTAATTTCGGGAGCATCGGCTAACAAAAAAGAACCGCCACGGTAATTGAGTAACCAACTGGCTTTGTATTTTTTTTCGATACACCAATAGGTAATTCCATAAGCTTTCAGGTGATTTTGCTGTGTGGTTTCATCCATTGGCAACAAAATAAACGATGCTTTTGCTGAAAAGGAAATCAGAATTAAAAGAAATAAATACTTTTTGAAAGTCATTTTTAGAGTTTTATTTTCAAATATAAACGTTTTAATTTGAAGTGATTGAAAGCAATAAGCAATTCACATTTAAAATTTTTTGACCATAAATTTCACAAATTATCACAAATTCCTAATGTTAAAATTTGTGCACATTCGAGGAATTCGTAACTGTTTTATTTCTTTAATTAAAGGCTAATGATCAACTAATAGTAAAAATTCGCTAATAAGTAATTCTAAAGTTATTTCTAAAACGGCATCTCATCATCCTCTTCCTCATTCAAATTACTTCCAAAAGCTTCATTCTGTGTAGGGAGATTTTTGGTTTGAAATGGATTGTCGTCGTGATTCATTTTGGAAGGAAAATCATCAATATTTCCTTCATATTCTTGAATATTATCAAATTTACCAAGGTGTCCAATAAATTTTAAACGGACGTTTTCAAGAGAACCATTTCGGTGTTTTGCAATAATAAACTCGGCTTGTCCGGCTGATGGCGTGTGTTCTTCATCATCCCATTCGTCTATTTTATAATATTCGGGTCTGTAGATAAATGAAACAATATCAGCATCTTGCTCAATCGCTCCAGATTCTCGAAGGTCAGAAAGTAAAGGTCTTTTGCTCGAACCACGGGTTTCTACCGCACGAGATAACTGAGATAAGGCAATTACCGGAATATTCAATTCCTTTGCCAATGCTTTTAAATTTCGGGAAATGGTTGAGATTTCTTGTTCTCTATTTCCACCCCCTTTTGTGTTTCCACCAGCGGTCATCAATTGCAAATAATCGACAATGATTATTTTTATTCCGTGTTGCGAAGCCAAACGTCTGGCTTTTGCCCTTAAATCAAAAATAGAAAGAGAAGGTGAATCATCGATATAAAGTGGTGCTTTTTCCAGATCTCGCACTTTTACGCTCAATTGTTCCCATTCAAATTTTTCTAATTTTCCGGTTCTCAATTTCTCTGATGACAAACCAGTTTCCGAAGAAATCAATCTTGTAATCAGCTGCACTGAAGACATTTCCAAAGAGAATAATGCAACAGGATGTCCAGAATCTATGGCAATATTTCGTGCCATCGAAAGTACAAATGCCGTCTTTCCCATTCCCGGCCTAGCCGCAATAATAATCAAATCACTCGGCTGCCAGCCAGAAGTAATAGCATCCAGTTTTGTAAATCCAGTTTCAACGCCGCTCAATCCTTTTTGGTTTGCTATTTCTTCAATTCGCTTCTTGGCTTGTAAAACTAGACTTTGAGCTGTTTCGGAACTCCGCTTGATATTGCCTTGAGTTACTTCATACAATTTCGATTCGGCTTTGTCTAATAAATCAAAAACATCGGTTGTTTCGTCATAGGATTCTTCAATAATATCCGAAGAAATACGAATTAAACTGCGCTGAATGAATTTTTGAAGTATAATTCTGGAGTGAAATTCAATGTGTGCCGAGGAAGATATTTTTTGTGTAAGTTGAATTAAATATAAATCGCCACCAGCTAAATCTAATTTTGCATTTTTTCGCAACTGAGCCGAAACTGTTAATAAGTCAATGGGTTGCGTATCTGTAAACAACTGAACAATAGCCTCAAAAATGTGTTTATGTCCTTCTTTGTAAAATGCGTCGGGTTGCAAAATGTCTATTACCTCATCCACCCCTTTTTTGTCAATCATCATCGCACCAAGAACAGCCTCTTCAAGGTCGATAACTTGGGGGGGTAACTTTCCTTTTTCAAGGTTGATAATTGTAGTTTTTTCTGTTCGATTTGGGTTTAAATTCTTGACATTTTCCATAGTACGAAAGTAAGTAAAATTAAAAAAAGAAGCCAATGGAGTTATTACAAATTATTGTTAATAAACAATCTTTTTTTGTTAATAAGCCAAAAAAAATCCGAAACCACAAGGCTTCGGATTTAGAAATAAATTGTAGGAATTTATTCTTTAAATTCGCCCATTTTACTGTATTTATCCATCCTTTGGGCAACTAATTCTTGTGTTGATAAGTCTTTCAATTCGTTGAAGCCTTTCATGATATATTGTTCAACAGTTTTGAAAGCGGTTTCTCTGTCAAAATGTGCTCCTCCTAATGGTTCGGGAATAATATCATCGACTAATTTTTGTTTTTTCATATCCGAAGAAGTGAGTTTCAAGGCTTCGGCAGCTTGTTCTTTGTAATCCCAGCTTTTCCATAAAATCGAGGAACAAGATTCAGGAGAAATAACAGAATACCAAGTGTTTTCCATCATATAAACTCTGTCTCCAACACCTATTCCCAATGCACCACCTGAGGCGCCTTCACCAACAATAACAACAATAATGGGCACTTTCAGGCGAATCATTTCTAAAATATTTCTAGCAATGGCTTCACCTTGCCCGCGTTCTTCTGCTTCAATTCCTGGAAAAGCTCCAGGAGTATCAATGAAAGAAACAACAGGAATGCCAAATTTCTCGGCCATTTTCATCAATCGCAATGCTTTTCTGTAGCCTTCGGGATTGGCCATTCCAAAATTTCTATATTGACGCGTTTTAGTATTGTATCCTTTTTGTTGACCAATAATCATAAACGATTGACCACCAATTTTCCCCAAACCGCCTATCATGGCTTTGTCATCTTTAAAGCCCCTATCGCCGTGAAGTTCTAGAAAAGTATCACCACAAAGTGCTTTTACATGGTCTAAAGTATAAGGTCTATTAGGATGTCTTGACAATTGTACTCGTTGCCAAGCAGTAAGATTTTTATAAATTTTTCGTTTGGTTTCGGCAAGTTTCTTATTGATTTGTTTGCAAGTATCAGTCACATCAACGGCCGATTCTTGTCCAATAATTAGGCATTTATCTAACTGGTCTTCAAGTTCTTTAATAGGAAGTTCAAAATCTAAATATTCCATATTTCGTAGTAATTTGTGTTTTGATTTGAAATGCAAATATAAAATTTATAATTATCAAAAACGTATATTTAGCATCTAAATACATATAAATTGACAATTCAAATCCTTGAAAAAAATTATTTTCTATTGGAAAGATAATGCTTGACAATCCCGTTGAGAATTACCGTAACCACAATCAAAACGGCTCCAATATAAAATTCTACGCTCATTTTTTCTTTTCCGCCAATGATAAAATAGGCCAAAATGATACCATAAACCGGTTCTAAACTCGTGGTTAGCATTACTGTATAAGGAGATAATATTCGCATTACTTTTACTGAAGCAGTAAAAGCATAAGCAGTACATACCGAGGATAAAATTAGCAGATAAACCCAATCATTTGTTGTCAAAATAAAGAAATTGACATTGAATTTATTAGTAAATAAAAAGTAAATAGTGATAAAAAAAACGCCTGCCAGAAATTCATAAAAGGTAATAACGGAAGGTTCATGTTTTTCGATTAATTTTCCGTTCATGAGTGTGAATAATACTCCAATAATTATAGAAACCAAGGCATATAGAATTCCGTTAAAATAATTAATTTCGACCTGCAAAATCATGGATAATGCTGCAATAATTACAAGTCCAAAAAAAACTTCGTACCAAAGCACTTTCCGTCCGTAAAAAATGGGTTCCAAAATGGAAGCCAAAAAAGCACCTAATGAAAAAACTGCTAAAGTGATGGAAACATTGGAAACATGAATAGCCTCGAAAAAGAAGATCCAATGCAGAGCAATCAATAATCCGACGAAAATTAATTTGAGAAATTCTTTTCCAGGAATTTGAAAAGATTCTTTTTTGAAGAGAATAAAAAAGAATAAAAAGACGGCTGCAATCAACATTCTATACCAAACCAAAGCGTCGGCCTGGATGGAAATCAAGGCACCTAATATTGCTGTAAATCCCCAAATAAAAACTATTAAATGAAGATTCAAATAGCTTTTTAAATTATCTCTTTGCATTTCGTAGTAAAAAAATGGCTAAAATTCCGAAAACTATATTTGGGAACCAAACCGCTAATAATGGTGGAAAAGTTGATTTTTCGGCTAATACTCCGAATATTTTATCAAAAAACACAAAGGAAAAAGCCACTGCAATACCGATGGCTAAACTCAATCCCATTCCGCCTCTTCGCTTCATTGAAGAAACAGCAACAGCAATAATCGTAAGAATAAATGCCGATACAGGAATACTGTATTTTTTGTATAAAACCACTAAATACACATTGATTGTCGAAGAACCACGCTTTTTTTCTTTCGCAATAAATTGGTTAAGTTTTCCTAGACTCAAGGTTTCTGCAATGTAAACTACAGGAGTAATATCTTCTAAATCAAAATTAAATTTTGCGTCTTTTTTGTCAGCTTTCTCTAATTTGTCGTCTAATCCTCCAACGGTTCTTTTGACATAATCATACATCGTATAATTTTTGGTTTTTGGATTCCATTGTATTCTTGAAGCCGAAATTTTATAGGCTAATTTGTCTTTGGTAAATTTTTCGTAAGTGAAATTATAGGCTGTTTTTGAGACTCCATCAAAACTATTGACATAAATATATTCGTTGTCGCTAATTTGGCGAAACACATCGGTATTGTCTCCAAGCATATCTTCTCTGCCACCATTTCTGAGATAGGTATATCTAAATTTATTAAACTCATCATTTGCTTTAGGAACAATAAAAAATCCCATCAACAAAACGATAACAGAAATAATGAAAGCACCAATTACAAAAGGTTTCAAAAATCTAGTGAATGAAATTCCAGAGCTCAAAATAGCAATAATTTCTGAGTCATTAGCCATTTTTGAGGTAAACCAAATTACTGACAAAAACAAAAATATCGGAAACAATAAATTCATGAAATAAATCGTGAAATTATAATAATAATACATGATATCGAGCAGAGGAATATTGTTGGATAAAATTTTATTGATTTTCTCCGATACATCGATTACAATTCCTATAGGTGCAAACAAACCCAACATTACCCCAAAAGTGGTAAAGTATTTTTTAAGGATGTATTTGTCGAGTATTGTTAACATTTTTTTTGTTTCAAGTTTAAGAGTTTAAGAGTTTAAAGGTTTAAGGGTTTAAGAGTTTAAAGGTTTAAGAGTTTAAGAGTTTAAAGGTTTAAGAGTTTTGATTAAGAACAACTTTAAACAACTTTAAACCTTTAAACTTTAAACAATTTTAACCCTTCTTAAAGTCTATGGCT
>Ga0316612_1000307_pt1 | contig 16513 bp, 17 predicted proteins | sample MIS2016226_MG_FD_207676 | JGI IMG/M metagenome (GOLD analysis project Ga0316612, IMG submission 207676) | Microbial mat bacterial communities from Middle Island sinkhole, Lake Huron, Michigan, United States - MIS.2016.226 | ecosystem: Environmental > Aquatic > Freshwater > Lake > Sediment... | reverse complement strand
TGTTTCTTTTATTTTTTTTGGTTTAGGAATAGAAAATGTTCCTGTTTCAATTGGAGTAGTTTTTTTTGACGATTTCTTTTTATTTTGTTCTTTTTTTAATCTAAGGCTATCAACTGTTTCAACCATCGTATTTAATTCTGCTGTTGTACATGAATTAAAAAAGTCAAGGATTTCATTTTTTCTCGTTTTAGTCATTTTAGTTTCCTTTTAAAGATAATAGTATGTTTTTTATTTGTGTTCCATCATTTAATGGAAAATTTAATTTAATATCTTTCATCGCTTTCATTATATTATCTTTGTATTTTTCTAAATTTACATTATCTTTAATCCATTGTTTAATTTCATCTTCAGTTGGCAATTTTGGAATATATGATTCCCAAATTTCAATATATGTAGATTTTAATTCATTCCATTTTTCTTTTAATTTCTTTTCAGTAAATTCATCAATATTTTTACCTTCACGAATTATATCTTCATTAGAAATTAATTTCAATTCAAATAATAATCTTTTCTTTTCGGAATGGATTAATTTTTTAAGAATTAATATAACATTCTCAAATGTTATATTGATTTCTTTTTCTCCACCTTTAATAGTTTGATATGAACCTTTAATTAATCTTAATGCAGAAGTTTTAATTGTATTTTTCATTTTAATAGCATTTGATAAATCTTGATTGATTTGTTCTGTTATTTTCATCTAATATCCATTGTGATAATATCAGTATAAGGTCTTTCGGGTTTTTCGTCCATAGGTTCAGAATAACATAAAAATGGATTATAAAAATAACATGTTAATAAAATTAATATAAATATTATTTTTTTCATAACTTTTTCCCTTTATTATAAAGATTTATATGGAGCCGGTAGAGGGATTTGAACCCCCGACCCACTGATTACAAATCAGTAGCTCTACCTCTGAGCTATACCGGCAAATTTATTACTCAAAAAATTGGCTCCGGGAGAGGGTCTCGAACCCCCAACCTGGCGGTTAACAGCCGCCTGCTCTACCAATTGAGCTATCCCGGATAATTATTTAATTAATAATTTCTATATAATATTTTATAATATTAAAATTAAAAATTCAAAAAATAACTCTAGAGAAAGAAGTCCCTAGAGTTTGAGTTCTCAGATAGGAATCGAACCTATATAATATACCCATGTACTTAATGAATATATTGTTTTTCCATATTAAACTACTGTATATTTAAATAATTTCTTTATAATATTTTATAATATATAATATTTTTAATCAAGAAATGCATTGCTTGAATTAGACGTTTCTCTTGACATAAATACTTCATGCCAAGATTTTAATTCTACAGTTTTATGATCTTTATGTGTTACTTTTCCTTTAACATATACTGTAGCATTTCTTCTCATTGTTGAAAATAAACCAGAAAAAGTAGGATGATTTTTTAAATATTTTTCTTTTTGTTTTAATGTGAATCCATTAGGTGCAATAGTTTGATTAACATAAACTGTTTCGCCACCCTTCCTAACAAGAAATTCACACATATGTTTTGATCTTCGTCCTGCTTGAATTGGTTCATCTTTATTAACAAAATCAGTTTCATCAGGTTCAAATGCAGATGGCACAAAGAACCATTCGCCTTGTCTTATGAATCCTTTATTTTTTCTTCTGTTTATATCTTTATTTCTCACATTGAATCTTCTCTGTGATAATCTTGCTTCATTCGGTTTCAATTTTTCAAATGCTTCACGAATGTTTTTTACATCAGATGATATTCCTGAAACAAACCAGTGTCTTTCATCATGACCGAAAAGAATTTTATTTATAATCTTTCTATTTTTTTCCTTATATGATATTGATAATAGTAAATGTTTATTTTTTTTATCAATATCAATTAAAACAACATCGAAATCATCATTATTAAATTGACTTGAAATTGTAGCTGTAAAATTAGATCCATTATCTCTATCGACAGCATTAAATATTATAGGATCGTCTGATCTTCCTCTTGGGGTTTTTCTTACTCTTATTGAAGAGTCAATTTCGTTAAACCATCTCCCTAAAAGTTCCTTATTAAACATTTTCGTTCATTCCTTTCGTTATTTATATTAAATTCTTCCCGGATAATCGTTTAATTAAATTTTTAGTTCTGAAACACGTTTTATTAAAAATAGTATCCCAGTGAACTTTTGTATCTATTTCTATATCAAATTCATTGAATTTATTTTTTAAAAATTCTAAATCATATTTATATGGAATACATATTCCATTTAATTTACTTATATCTTCTATTCCTGTTATTTTTTTAAATAAATTCTTATTCTTAAAGATACAATAAACAAATTTACCTGAAGACCCATAAGAGAATATATTTTTATTTACTAAAAAATTATATAAAGACATTCCATTGATATATTGTATCTTTTTAGCCCATTTTGCCGGGATCCCAACATAAGAAAAATCACTTTTATTAATATTATCAACAAATAAACTATAATATTTATTATATACATTAATAATATGATCATATTTATCTTCTAATTTAATATCTTTATTAAATATAATTTTTTCAATAAATTCTCTTAGAATATCTTTTGTAAGTTGAGAATAGTCCGATCTTATTATTGGAAAGCCTTTATATTCTATTTTATTTTTTATTTTACCTTTTTCAATTAGTACTTTGTATGCATAAACTTTTTTAATATCAAGAAGTAATAATGAATCTAAAACCATTTCAGTCTTAAATGATGTATGATTATGTTGAGGATCTATATTGCATCTTTCAAATAATGTATGATTACAATATAATTCTATTAGATTATTGATATTTTTTGCATGTTCACTTACTTTATTCCACAATTCATCTATTGATAATTTGTCTGGATTTTCTATTGGAAAAGTCGGGAAAATACTATCCGTGTTATGAACAATATAACCATTTGCAATAAAATTATGAATTTCATTAATTTCTAAATCATATACATAACCATCATAAAATACATCTTCAATTTTAGTTATTTTACATATTTTAATTTTATTTAAACTAAGTTTATAAATAATATTATTAGTTTCATTGATTTTACATTTAATTAAATTATTATTTTCATCAAATTTAACTAAAGAATGATCATCTGTTAATAATAATTCTGTATTATATTTATTTTCTATTATAAGTTTTTTTATATTTTTATGAATTTTATGTCTCATAATATATTTAATAGGTTTAATTTCAAAAGAATCATTTTTACTATTAAAACAAATTGATTTTATTTCTTCATCATTTATAAAAATATATTCTTTTTCATTAATAAATTCTTTTTTTAAATTTATACTTTCAAGATAATTCCAGAGATCTAAAAATGTTATTTCTTCTATATGATTATTCGAACTCTTTTTGATAATAGTTTTAGTATTTTCTGCAACACTATCCCCGTAATGTATATGTTTTAGATATCCATCCTCTTCAACTTTCTTATAAAAATCTTTAGGTAATATTATATTATTAAACATATTATCCTTTTTAATATTAATTAATATTTAATTTTTTTAAAACATCAGAACAAGAATTATTATTATCATATAAACTCTTTAGGATTGATTTTTGAGTGCAGTCATCAGCTTCTATAAATTGATCATAATCTAAATAATCTTCGTAAATATAATTATTCATTAATCTAAATTCATTTTTAGACATATTACTTTTTATAATATTTATTATATTTATTTCAAAATCGCTATATATAATATTATAAGTAATTTTATCAATATATTTACTTGTTTCATTTAAAATATTATCAACAAATCTATTCAAATAATTATTGTAATCTTTATTAACAATATCGTTAACTTTTCGTTCATATTCTTCTTCAGATATCATAGTATATTAGTTCTCCATTTTGATTTATTCTAGTATTAAAAAATTTATTTTTACCATTTTTTTTCATTAATCTTTCATATTCACTAATTATACCATCTAAAAGTTCATTTCTTCTTTCATTAAATTCTTTTTCATCTAATTCATATTGATTATAAATATCACCACATTTATCATAAAATCTACTAATTAAATAACATACATATTCTTTATATCTTTCTTCATTTTTAGAATTTATTAATGACATAGTAAAGATTCTTCCTCTTCATTGTAATCTATTAATTTACATTCATTAGAGAGTTCAATAGCTAACATCTTTTTCTTCTTTTTAACATCACTTAGAAATAATGATGGAAAATCTACATCTATTAAATCTATAACCATAGGGGCTTTTTTATCTGGATGGATTCTTAATATTCTTCCACACATTTGAAATATACTTTTTTTTCCTGAATATGGGGATGCTATAATTAAACATGATAAGCTAGGCATATCAAAACCAGCAGTTACAGATTTTGATGTAGCAATTAAATTAATATCATTTAATTTATCAACATAATTTTCTCCACCATAAACTTTTCTTGCAGGTATATTATTTTTTATAAGTAAATCATAAAATAAATCAACTTGATCACGTTTTGAACAAATAACTAAAGTTCTATATTCATTACTGGTAAGGTTTCTAATATATTTTAATATTAAGTTTATATAACTTTGACTATTTAAAATATATTTATTATAGATTGCTCGTTTAATATTTAAATCGGGCATTCTACTTAAAAGTGTTGATATATTAACATTTTTTTTATTTTTTGCAGTGGTTATTTCTAAATTTTTAAGTCCACTTTTATAGTATACAAAATAATATTCTGGAATTAAATCATAATCATTAGTTTCAAAAATAATATTACCAATAGTATTATTCATTAAAATTTCTGACAATCCATAATGAAATGGTGTTGCACTTAGACCGATTATATTTTCTGTTTCAAATAAAATAGTTGATTTTGAATACTCTTCAGAACTCGAAGATGAATGAACTTCATCATATATGACTAATCCGTAATTTCCTTTTGAAATTTTATCAAATGTATTTTTAAAATTAGATTTCATTTTTGAAATTAATGTTTGAACTGAAGCTATTGTTATTATTTTATCTGTTGAAAAAACTTTTTCTTTTATAATACCAATATCATTTTCTGTAATATTAGTAAATTTAATCAATTCTGAAATCCACTGTTTAAGTAAAACATCATTATTAACAATAATGCATGTTTTATATTTTAAAATAGATGCTAACCAGAATGATAAAACTGTCTTTCCTGCACTTGGAAATAATTTAAGAATACCGTAAATTTTATTTTCTTTTTTTAAAACATCTAATATTACTTTAGAACATTTTTCTTGTATAGGTCGTAATATACCATTAAATTTTATATCTACTTCACTAAAAATTGTATTTTTTTTTAATATTTTTATTTTTTCATGAGGATAATTCTTATTAAAATGTCTAGGTAAAATAATTGTTTTACCATTATTGAATAACTGGATTTCATTTCTAAAGTCTTTTAATGATTTATGAGAATCAATATATTCATCAAAATCATTTACATTAATTGTTGTCCACATTTTTTATTTCCTCATTATTAATAGTGCAGAATTTCTTTTCAACATCAATATTTTCTCTTAGAAGGTTTAATAGTTTTGTTCTTTGATATGAACTATTTGTGTGAGAAACAATATTAAATTCATTTTCTATCATATTGCAATCAGTCCAATCTTTATCTCGTATATATACAGGTATTTTAAATTCTTTTTTAAAATATTTTTTTGCACCAAATTTATCAATGAATACAAATAAAATATTTTTATCATCTAATGTAATTATATTAACTAATGTTAAATCATCAGTAATTTCATTTATCATACAATTATTATTTTCATTAATTGTATTATTTTGTTTTGTTTCATTATTTGATTGTATTACATTAGAATTTTTTTCATTTAATATTTTATATATTAAATCAAATGATAATTTATATGCTGTTTCACGATCACCATAATATTGAATAACAGATGATGGATGAGGCATTACAATAAATTTAGTATTATTTAAAGTTATTATTGAACCACTTAGTTGAATTATTGAACCTTTTATTCCGAATAATTTCATAACCGGAGTACCAATTAATACATAATAATATGCTGGGAACTTATTTAAAATTTCTCTAAGATTTTCAGTACATTTTTGAGTTTCTTTTAAAATTTCATCATCATTTTTACCTATTTCTTTTTGATTATTTGTATTACATAATAATATGTTTGTTATTAGCCATTTTGTATTTTGTGGCATTTCATACATAAATTTTCTATGAAATTTGCCGGCTTTTCCAACTAAAGGTTTATCAAAAATTATATCATCTTTTCCAGGATTTAATGCTATAAATGCCACATCAACAGCACCAAAATCTTCCATATTTGTATCTAAAATAATCATTTGTTTTTCAAACAATTTACATTTATTACATGACTGTTTATTATTTTTCTTTGTTTTTAATTCATTAATAAAATTTGAAATATTTTCTGGTAATTTTTTATTACGATTTTCATTAAAATATTTTTCAAATTCTTCCATATTGATAGTTGAATTGATTTCAGTATTATTGATTTGTTGATATTGAAAACTTAAATCCATAACATCATTTCCATTTATAATTTTATTCATATCATTTATATTTTTTTGCGTTATGGTGCCCAATTTAAATAAATTTAACATATAATTTAATTCTATATTATTTAATTTTTCATCGTAGATAATTTTATAATAATTATAAAATATATTTTTAATTACTTTTCTATCTTTATCTTTATTCAAGTCGCTTTTAAGAAAATATAATTCATTTGAATTTTTTATATTATTAGTTTTAATTAATATTTTTATAAATTCCATAATATCACGAATACTAAAATTACTAATATCAAATAAATTATTAATATATTTATTAAAATACCAAATTAAATGAGGATGTTTATATAAATATGTTAAAGTTTTAGGTATGATAGAATCTTCATTTATTTTTAAAATTTTTATAAAATTATTTAACTTATTATAATCATCATCATTTATAATCCATTTAGTTAAATATTTTAAAAAATCAAAATAATTATTTTTATTATTCATAATAGATTAATTGTTCCTGAATTTATTAAATTTCCCTCTAAACCATCGCCAACAAGTTCAAGACATTCAACTTTAAAATTATCTACACATTGAAATATTATTTTATGCTTATTATTAATATAAAATATAATAAGAAAATTATATAATACTGTAATTGAATATTTATATTTTTTAAAAATTTCATTACCAAGTTGTTCGATTAGTTTAAGTAATGTTTCTCCAGAATAATAATTAAAAAATTCATCATCATTTTGTTCAGAATATAAATATTTAATTCTTTCTTTTATTTCTTCTAACATAATTTACCCTTTCAACAAATTCAGTTAAAAAAATTAAATACCTGGTGATTTCTCACCAGATATTTTGAATTTACACTATGCCAAGTTCTCTAAGAACATCAGAAGACATATTTTTTCTAGCAGATTTTAATTCTACATTGCCCTTTTTAATAGCACCAGGTCGTGTTAAATTAGTTTGAATATGTTGTTCAAGTTTTTTTGCTCTTTCAGTAATTGCTTGTGTATAATCATCAAGTTCATTCTGAATTCCTTTTTCTTTTCCTCTTGCCTGAATTAATCTCTTTTTATATGATTCGCCTAACCCGTCTTTTTTATCTTGTTCTTTTACGAAAGTTCTAAGATCTTTCTTATGAGAATTTATTTCTTCTTCAACTTGATTTACTGTAATATTAAATTCTTTTGCAAGAGATTCAAGTGTTACATTAGGATTTGAGTATTTAGAAAGCAAGTCTTTTACACGAGTATGATCTATTTGTGTAGTTGCTCTTGTTCTTTTTTTTACATCTGTATTATCTGTAGACTCTGTATTTTTTGTAACATTTCCTACTGGTCCAGTTGCTGCTGTTACTGTTGCTGTTGCTGTTTTAACTGGAGGTGCTGGTGGGGTAAAACTTCCAAATGCTGGATTTGCCATAATAATATTTCTCCTCTTAATTATTTATTTATTTTATTTAAAATAGAAATCAGATTTAAATCTGTTTTCTTTATTAACTCTTTTTTAATATCACTGTTAGTGATTAATTTTTTTAATGCTATTAACTCATTATCTGTAGGAGGTTTTAAAACATATTTCATTGGTTTATTAATAATACATTCTTTAAGTTCATCGGCATTCATTTCGCCTAGACCTTTAAATCTTTTTACTACTGAATTTTTATCAGATAATTCTTGTTTTTGTTTTTCAGTATAAGCTGGAATAAATATCTTTTTACCATTAATATTTTTTGTAATTCCATATAATGGAGGAAGATATATTGATGTTTTTCCATTTAGAATCATATCATAACAGTTATATTGTATCATCATAGTTGCTAATGCTATAATATGATAACCATCGAAATCTGCATCTGCTACTATTCCAATTTCATTATACCTTCTAGAATCTTTTTCACCAATAGCTTCTTTAAAATGTTGAAATGCAGTATTTTTAAGAATTTTTTCTATAGTATTTTTATATACATTTATAAATTTACCACCTAACGGAAAAATACCATTTCGTTTTAAACTAATAATTTTTTGTAATGTGCCTAACGCACTATCTCCTTCAAGTATATATAATATATCGCCAGGTATAATAGTGCTATCAATTAATTTATTTTCTTTTGATGCTCTTTTTGTATAATTTTTAGTTTTAGGTTTAGATAATTTTGTTATAATATTATTTTTTATAATTTCAATTGCATTTGTTTCTTTTAGAAATTTATCAATAAAATTTTCTAAAGGATCAATTAATTGACTTTTTACATTTAATGTCATTTTTTCTTTAGACTGTCCACCATATGTTGGTTCTGCTATCTCTAAAGAAATATATAATTTAAGTCCATGAAATAATAACGATTGATTAAAATCTTTTAAATTTAAATCAGACATTTTATTTAAAATTTTATTTTTCAATAGTGTCAGAAATGATGTTATATATGTACCTTCACATAGTTTGAGATTTACATCTCCATAACAAATCATATTAGGATCATTATTATAAATTATAGAAATATTAATTTTTGAATTTATATATTTAATATCATTCCCATCATATTTATATGAGAAATTATAAAGATTTGTATTATTATCTTTTATATTAAGAATATCTTTTACAAAATTATCATATGATAATTTTGGTAATTGTTTATTATTAATGTAAATATCACAATTGTATTTACTTTGTACTAATAATAATCTTTGAATTATAGATTCTTTACTAAATTCTATTGAATTAAAATATTTCTTACTTGGATAAAATCCAACGCACGTAGTCCATAACCCATCAAATTTTATATCATCTATTTTTTCTTTAGATGATAAAACTGAATCTAAAAATGTATATTTATATAATATTTTATCATTTCTATTAAATGTATTTATAACTAACCAATCAGATAATGAATTGACACATACTAATCCAACACCATGCATTCCTATTAATTTACTATAATCATCTACATCAAATTTAGAACCAGTATGTTGTTTTGTACATAATGAAACAATAGAATCTTCAACTGTTCCATCATGAAGTGTCATATCATAAATTTCAAATCCTCTCCCATTATCAGAAACCCAATATGCACCATTTTCATCAAAATTAATTGAAAATATATTTGCAAAATCATTTGAAATTTCATCTAATGAATTATCAATAATTTCTGTTAATAGGTGAAGTGGGGTTTCAACAGATCCTATAAAATGATCAGGACGTTTTCTTATAATATTTATATCATCTAATGATTTATATGTGCTCATAATTTTTCCAAATAAAAAATTACGCTCCGTATTTCTATTAGAATATTTCTATATAAATATATAGAAAATTAAATTTTGTTTGATAATATTAATGGAAATACTAAAAATGATAGATATGTATAAGGGTCTATGATATTTTTTAATGAGTTTTCCATTTTAAAATAATTACCACCATTTAATAATATTTTGTTATCTTCACATAGATAATAATAATTGAATAAGTCTATAATATTATTATTTAAAATTATATTCAAATATTTTTTAGAATATATTTTTTTAATTTCATCCAGTTGGATCGAATCATTTAAAATGTCTTTTGTTATTTTATTAATAAAATTAGGTCTATATTTATATAATCCTTTAAATATAATTTCATCATTTAATGTAAAAATACTTGTTTTATTATATCTTATATATTTATCATAATTTTTAAAATTAAATTTAAAACCATGATCTAAAATAAATTTTGTAAAATTAGATTTAGATTCATTTAAATTTTCAAATATATATTTTGTATTATTATTACATATAATAATACAACTATCTTTTTTTATTTCAAGTATTTCAATATCATTTGAAAAATTATCTATAATTATTCCGAATATTATTGTTTTTGATATTGAAGTTAAATCACTTAAATAAGAAGAATTATTTATATTATTATTTTCATCATTATACATTTTTTTTAAATTTATTGATATGAATTTATTTCTTTTTTCTTTATCTTCTATTTTATTCATATTTTTAATAAAATCAAGATTTGGATCATATATTGAATTACATATTGTTTGAAATGCACTTTTAATATCAAGTTCTATAATATTATTATTAAATTTTGATTTTGAAGATATAAATATATTATCTTCGTCTGAAAAATACCATGAAATTTCTGAATTTATTTTTGCTAATTTACTATATTTTTCTGGGACGTTTAATGTAAAGTAATTTTGTAATAGTGAATCATAAAATTTACTAGTTTTTAATTTCATCAATAACAGTTCCAATTATAATTTCTGTTAATGAAATAATCATTTCATATATAAATGAAATTAAATCAGAATCTTTATATTTTTTTAGTCTGATTTCATTTATATGTTTTTTAACTATAATTTTTATTGGTACGAAATTTATTTCATCTTTTAAACGCTCATAAATGTATTCAATATCTATGTCAATATTATTATATAAAGTCGTTGTTATTTCTTCATATTCTTTTCCAATTTCACTATTTTGCGGTAATATTGCACATTTTAATCTTAATTTTCTATCTAGATTAGTAATAATATTTAATATATTTAATACAAGTGTTATTATTCTTTCTTCTAATGATGAATTATTTTTAATTGTAGTAAAATTAATTATTCTATTATTACATATAAATGAATTTTGTAATTGATTTATTAATTCTCGTATTCCGAGATTAATATTTTGATTTATATAATCTTTTAAATTTGTTTCATCGAATTGTGCATTTTCATTTACTAAAATAAATTTTAATCTTGTAAAAATATCTTCATTGTTTTTTCCATGAAATGGAATTTTAAATGTGAATCTTTGTAATAATGCTTCATCAATATTATTTATTTTATTTGTTGTAGCAATAAATATTGTATTAATTTGATTGTTTTCTAATGTTTTAGTTTTTAAAGTCCCTATAGATTGAGTAGATAATTTATCTATTTCTTCTATTAGAACAATTTTATGATTAGAATTTTTTGGTTCTTTTTGTATAAAAGGAATAATTTCATTATCTAATTCTGAAACGGTTCTTGATTCCATTTCTTTAAAATCTAATTTATTTTTTATTATAGATTTTATTAAAATATTAGCTGATGCTGATTTTCCTACTCCGCCTTTACCATATAATATAACATTGCCTGGTATTCTATTATTTACTATCCAATCATTAAATAATTTTTTATAATCGGAGTTTTCAAAAATTAAATCATCTATAGTTTTTGGTTTATATTTCATAAACCAACTTATTTGATCATTCATCACAATTGAATCCTTTAGAGATATTTTCAATATAATTATAGCAAAACTTCTCTATATCTAAAATTTTTATCATAGATTCATTTATTAATTTTATATATTCATTTAAATCATCATTAAATTCTATTAAATGATGAATCTTTTTTTCAGACATGGTTTTAAGAATAAAATCTGGCGTTACTTCTTCTTCAAAATTTTCAAATGAAATTTTTTCAGAATTAAATCTTATTAATTCTATTTTTTTATATGTTAAAATATTATTACTTGTACATAAAATTTTATATTCATTAATTACATCATTCCTATTATTGCATTGTTTTGTTTTTAAAATTGGTGAAATATAGTCTATAATTATTTTAGTTTTAAAATAATTAGATACCAATTTATTAAATTCATCTAATCTAGTTGAAAAAACTATTCTCATCCAATTATAATAGTTATTTAATAATATCCAGTCTATAGATCTATTAAATATTTGATTTGTATCATCATTATAAAATGCATTGCTAAATGTTATCGTATTCTTTAAATATTTATTAACAATTTCATAATGGTAATCTTCAATTGATTTATCATTTTTTCTTGTACATATTTTTATTAATTCATGTAATTCATAATCACCATTTAAAATATCACAATTTAATTTAATTATTTTATCTTCATTTTCATAACTATCTTCAATTAACCTATTAAATGACATATTTGGTGCAATACCATAAACACAAATCATCTTTCCAGTTTTATGCTCTTCTTTTGCACAATTTATTATTTTTGTAAATGGAATATATGTAATTTTTCCAGATCCATTAAATAATAATTCATAAAAATCACCTTTAGTATTTTCAAATACATGACAATCAAAATCATTAGGTTTTATACATGGACCATATAAATTTTCATTATAATTATTATCATCTGATAATTTATTTCTATCAAATATTATTTTTTCTTTATCTTTATTATTTAATAACCATAATAATCTTTTTGATAAATCTGTTATATCATATTTTGGAATAAATGTATTATGTGCACCACCAATCCCTGTTATAATTCCATCACCTATAATTCCTATTGGAATTGGAGATGGAATAAATGTAGGCTCACTACATTCTAAATCATTAATTTTAAATGATGAAAAATTTATATATTCAAAACATAATTTTTTAACCCATTTTTTTAATTTACATTCAGTATATCTATATGCGCCAGCCGGTCGGTTTGTTTTTGATTGAATTCCCCAATCTCCTTGCCCTTCTATATAATTATAATCATGTAATTTTTGTAATGTTTCATATGTTCCATTATCACCATGAGGATGATATTGACCAATAGTATCACCTACAATTCTTGCAGATTTAATTAATTTATCTTTAGATGAATGTTTATATAATACATATAATAATCTTCTTTCACCATCTCTTAAACAATCTAAATCTTTTGGAATTGTTCTTTTATCAGCTGCCCTAAAAAATTCTGCTAACAAATTTGTTAATATTAATTTCATGTTATAGTCTCCTTTGTTATTAATATATCTTTTAGTTTTCTCATTAGAAACACTTCAAATGTATTAAATAGAAAATCATTATGAATTTCCATTATATCATTATTAAAAATTGTTATTTTATCATATGATGTTTTTTTAGGTTTATAATTTTCTTCATTTATAGTTTTTATTAAATATTCTAATGTAATATTATTATTAATAAAAGTTAATAATTGCCTGCAATCTTTTAATATAAAATATTTATCAAATAAATCATTATAATCAAAATATGTAAATAGTTTGTTCAAACATATCAGAATAAAAATATCACTATTTTCATTAACTAATTTATTATATAAAATATTTTTATTTTTATATATTTCATTAATTTCATCAATATTTTCAATATTGTATTTATGTTCTATAATAATTTTAATATCTTTTATATTTTCATAATGTATGAAATTCAATAAAGCTTTATTAATATTTTTATATGAGTTTAAACAATTTTTATAATCATTAAGATTTAAAATTTTATGTTCATATACTGTTATCTGATTTCTTGATATTATAAAATCATCATCAATAATAACATTATTATAAAAATCTGAATACCTTCCATATTCGGAAATTAAATTTAAATTAATAATATTTTTATTTATATTATGTGATTTATAAATATAATTATTTTTATTAAATAAATTTAATAAATATTTGATCAATTCTATATCTATTATATTTTTATTTATTTGTACGATTTTTTCTTTCATTTATATTCTATTCATAAGTGCTTTGGAAATAACTAAATTGCAAAAATTTTCAATATCATTTTTATTTTCAATATAACTAATTAAAAAATATAGACCGGGATGGAATATATATTTAAATTTTGTTATACTTATTTCTTTAAATATTATCATATTATGTGCAAAGGTGATTAATAATAAATTATTATAATTAATTTTTTTTAAATGAAAACCATCATATATAATTTCTAAATTATTTTTACTAATTAATAATATTATATTAATTATTTTTTCAACATTTTCTTTTTTTGGTAAAGTTATTTTATCAATATTTACATGCTTTAAAAAGGTACAAATATGCTTGATATTTAGAATAATGCTATCATTTGTATTATTGTAAATATTATTAAAATAATACATTAATAAATTTAACTTACTTTCAAAGAAAATATTCTCAAGATTTTTAATATTATATATAAATGGATCTTTTCCAATAATTTCATTATTTTTATTTATGCTTAATTTACATTTAATTAAATAGTTATATGTAAATAATGAACTATTAACATTAACTATAAAATCATCTTTAATATTAAAGTTATTTTTAAAATTGATTTCGATAAATATACCATTATAGTAATTAATTTTTATAAAATATTTTTTTTTAAAATATATGACAACACTACCATTTCTTATAGTATTGATATTTTCTTTAAATGAAATAGATATTTCATCATCAATAGAAGAAAATGAATCAATCATTTCGTTATGTGATGCTTTTTCTATAATTAATGATATTAAATGATATAATTTTATATTATTTTTAAATACAAATTTAGAATCCAATATGTTACTCATTTGACCTCAGTTAATTCTATATTATCTGAAACATCTTTACCAAAAGTAGGTTTCCACCCATATATTTGTATATCTAAATTATAGTTTTGAACTATTTTTTTTGATAGGAAGATTAATTTTTTTTGATCATTATTATCATTATCAAAAATCAAATGAATATTAAATTTTCCTATTAAAATATAATTAAATAATAAGTATTCAATTGTCGATATGTACTTTTTGCCACAAATTCCGAGATATAAACCATTTGTAATAGTTTTATTATATAAATACATATTTATACAATCAAAACACCCTTCTGTTAATATAATGTTTTGATATTTATTAAAGTCTAATTCTTGAAAGTAATATAAAATATTTTTACTTTTACTTTGATTTTCATATCTTATATTTTTATTATTTATCCATCTTGTTGTTGTAATTTCATCATTATAATTCAAAAATCTACATCCGATATAATTTTGAAAAACAACAGGGTATATCAAAAAATTAGTAAAATCAACATTTCCTATTCTCGATATAACATAATTTATAAAAATACTATAATTATTTAAATTATCTCTTTTAAATTGTATGACTTCTTTATTTATTTTATCATATAAATTTAATTTATCTAAATTTGTTTTTTTAATTATAGTTTTATTTTTTGTATAATTATATTTAATAAAATTAGATAAATAATCTAATCCTTCTTGTTCATTATATCCAGTATCTATTAATAATTTTAATAACAAACCAGATTTATTACATCTAAAGCAATAAAATAAAGGATCAGATAAAGAAATATAACAATGTCCATGATCTGGATTGGTTCTAATGGCATCATCACAATATGGGCAAAATATAACTAGTTCATTATTTTGAGTGTTTAATTTACTAATACTTTTTAAGTGATTAATAATAGAATTTATCTTATTTATATTATAATTCATTTAACTAAACTTTTTCCTTTATAAAATAAAAAACATTTTATTACTGTAAATATATTTCTATATAAAAAAATAATTTTATAAAATTATTTTTCAAATAATATTTATAAATTACATTATACTTTTCTATATTTTTTTAATATATTATCAAATTCATCTAATATAAATTCAACATTAATATCTTGTTTAATAACATCATCAAGATTACCAAAATGGATTTCTAAACATTCTCTTAGTAATTTTTCAATTTGTTTTACATTTACATTATATTGTAAAGTTGAACTGTGATAAACTTCATCTAAAGTTTTAATTTTAGATTCGAAATATTCTTGAATTCTTTCAAGTGTCCATTCTCCATGTCTAATGGATTTTAATATTTCTCTTCGGTCTTTTCGTTCTAAATTTAAATCACTTTCTCTTAAAATTTGTTCAACTTCTTCAATTAGTCTTACAATATGATAACCAAATTTAACATCAAAACCATATTTTCTTGTTTTAATTTTCCTTTCAGTCAATCCTTCTGGATCCGAATGATATTTTTTAATTAATGTTATATAATTAAATAAATCTTTTGAATTTGATATTTTTTTTAATTCTGGAAATTCATCAACAATTATATTTAATGTTTCATTAATATCATTTTTATCACTTATCGGACCGAATTCACTATCTAAATTAAGTATTTCATCTTGAAATGATTCTAATAATGAATTTATTTTG
>Ga0316612_1000305_pt1 | contig 16555 bp, 12 predicted proteins | sample MIS2016226_MG_FD_207676 | JGI IMG/M metagenome (GOLD analysis project Ga0316612, IMG submission 207676) | Microbial mat bacterial communities from Middle Island sinkhole, Lake Huron, Michigan, United States - MIS.2016.226 | ecosystem: Environmental > Aquatic > Freshwater > Lake > Sediment... | reverse complement strand
CAATCAGTGTGGCGGTGTTGGGGTCTAAACCTGAATTGGGTTCGTCACAAAAAAGATATTTTGGGTTATTTACAATGGCTCTTGCAATGGCAACTCGTTTTTGCATTCCGCCCGAAATTTCAGAAGGTAATTTATGATGGGCATCAACAAGTGCTACTCTTTTTAGCACAAAATCCACACGATCTTGAATTTTGTGTTTGTCGTCATCAGTAAACATTTTAAGAGGGAAACCCACATTTTCAGATACAGTCATCGAATCAAACAAAGCACCTCCTTGAAAAAGCATCCCGATTTCAGTTCTCAATTCCCGTTTTTCATTAGAGTCTAGATCGGAATAAATTCTGCCATCAAATGAAATTGTACCCAGTTCGGGAGTGTGAATTCCAAGCAACGATTTTAGTAAAACTGTTTTTCCAGAACCACTTTGACCAATAATTAAATTGGTTTTTCCGGTATCGAATACTGTGGAAATTCCTTTTAGAATTTTAGCATTACCAAATGATTTTTCTATGTTTTTTATTTCTATCATTAGGCTAAAAGTAATTGTGTTAGAAGATAATTCACTAAAATAATCAAGATAGAAGTCCAAACAAAGGCAACAGTACTAGCCTTTCCTACTTCAAGAGCGCCACCTTTCATATAATAACCGTGAAATGCTGGAATTGAGGCAACTAATATTCCAAAAATGAATGTTTTGATAAAAGCATAAGTAACGTGAAAGGGGATGAAATTAATTTGGACACCCTCAATAAAATCAGTATTAGTTCCAAAACCTCCGTAAACGGTAGCAATATAGCCACCAAAAACCCCTAAAAACATACTAATCCCGATTACAAATGGATACAGTAATATGGCAATTAATTTAGGAAATACAAGATAATTCAAGGAGTTTATTCCCATAACTTCTAAAGCATCGATTTGCTCTGTAACTCTCATAGAACCAATGCTTGACGTAATAAAAGAACCCATTTTACCAGCCATAATAATCGAGATAAAGGTAGGCGAAAATTCTAAAATTACCGATTCACGTGTAGCATAACCAATTAGGTTCTTTGGAATTAAAGGGTTGTCCAAATTCAATGCCGTTTGAATCGCTACAACCCCTCCAACAAATAGGGAAATAAAGGCTACAATGCCCAAAGAGTCAATAATTAATTCGTCAATTTCTTTGAAGATCAGATTTTTCATTACCGACCATTTGGTCTGTTTTCTGAAAATTTCTTTCCACATCAAGAAGTATTTTCCAATTTGAGATAAGTAGCGAATGAGCATCATTTGTTGAGTAATCAGTTTACAGTTTGCATTCAATAATACGATTATATAAAAATTATTTGATAATGGATTTAGTCTTCTCAATATATGGGGCAAGGGCGATTTTTTATGATATCACAAAAAATAAGCTTTTTATAATTTTAATCGAAAAATACTAAATTCATTAAATTTATTTTTCTTTTGCCCATGTTTTTATCTGTTGAATATCTCTAGGTCTCAATACAAGAGATAGATTTTGATCTAAAATAAAATAACTTGGCGTTGCATGAACATTGAAATTTTTTACGTCTTCTCCACTCCACTTCTTGTAATCAGAAGTGCTAACAAATGGCAGAGAGCCTGTAAATTGACGGAATTTTTCAACATTTTCATCTAAAGATACTAAAACAACTTCTATTCCTTTGGCTTTCAGATTTGGATATAGTTGAGCAATTTTAGGAATAGATTCGGTGCAATGGGGACACCAACCTGCTGCAAAAACGACTAAAATATAAGGTTTTTTTATTTCACTCAATTTATTAACAGATACTCCATTCGGGAAAACAGTATTAGGACCAAATTCAATATCAGGTAATTTGCTACCAACTGCCAATTTTTTATATTTTTGTAATTGGGCAGTAACTCCATCGCTGCGACTACAACTAGAATTATTTTCTACTTTGTTTGTCAAATATTCTGTGGAATCAAAAAAGCTATGCTTATCTAAAATTTTAAATAGTAATTCTACTACTTGATTATATTTTTTTTCATCGTTTGTTACTTGTAATAATATAATGTCTATAAAACTATTGACTTCTTTGGTTGCTCTTTCAGAATTTGAAATGGTAACATCCATAATTTCTAAAGGAGCATCTAAAGCATCTTCAATAAGTCCACTTTTAAATAAACGAGAGTCGGAATAGTCTAGCTTTTTTATTTGTTCAAATATTGGTTTAACTTCTTCGGGATAGTATTTCATTGCCACAGGAAGACTGCTAATCAATTTTCTTATTGGTAAAAGCCATTTCACATAGCTATTGTCGGGAAGTGTATTAAAAAAATCTTGTTCGCTTTTGTTAAGCCTAATTATTTCATCAGAAATAGTCTTGTTTATTTGGATATTTTTCTTTAGTTCTAAATTTGCAGTATAGTTTTTTTTCAAAAATTTCCAGGCACTCAATAGTTGTTCTTTTTTAATTTGTTCTTGGTTGTATTTGACAAAAGCTATACTTTGAGAACCTTTGATAACTTTGATTGTTGCACTTGAGCTGAAAGACTCTCCTGTTATTGCAATATTTTCACCTCCCAATAAAATGATATAGGACTGACTTCCTTGGCTTGAAAGATAAGCCATTCCAATATCATTGGATGTATATGAAAATTTAAAAACCCCCATTTCATTGGTATTTGTTTTGGCAATTAGGTAAGTATCTGTTCCATTTAATCCTTCTAACTTTATTTCCATGTTTTTCATTCCAGAGAATTGTCCCTCAATAAATTGTCCGAAACAATTGGTCGATATACAAATGATTGCACAGAAAAGTAAAAATATTTTTTGCATTGTTTAAGATATTTTTCTTTAGATTTGATTAGTCAAGTAAAAAGTGGTATTTTTTTTTTTTTAATATTAAGCAAAATTGTTTTAAAAAACACTTTACTTCAGAAGGTAAAGCAACATCTTAACAATTAAAACCAATTTAATTTATTGTTTGCCATTTGCTTTTTTTGAAAATAAAAACTAAATATCATTATAAGCAAAAATACTATTTTAAATTTAATTAAATTAAAATTAATTTGTCAGTAGATGGTTTTTTAGATTTAGAAAGAATTACAATACACAAATTAACTACTAAAAAATCTTTTCTTTCATCTTCTGCAAACGATATTTTTGAATGAATTTGGCTTGTTCAGCATTGACCAACATTGGTTTTTTTGCCGATTTGGCTTTCCAAAAACCTTGAATATAATCTAAAAAAAGCAGTGGTTTTTTCTTCATCATTGCCAGTTTTACAGAAGCGATTGCGGTTATAAAAAATCCGTAGCCCAAGGTGTAAAAGGCTTCCCCTTGTTTGTAACGTGCCGTTTTGTTGTAATTTGCTCCCGTTGGTTTGAGGTGTTTTACGTGAAGACTTTCGTCGGTAACCACTTTCCAATTGTAGTATTTACAGAGCAATTCGTCCACTGTGTCCCATCCCATTGCTGGTTTTAAGCCACCAATTTGTTGGAAAGTTGCTTTCCTGTAGGCTTTGAGTGCACCTCGAATGTGGTCTTTGTCGGTTAGATTTTCCAGAACCCATTGGCCATTTTTTTCGATATAACAAAATCCACCAACCATTCCAATTTTGGCATCAGATTGAAAATGTTTGATTATTGTTTCGAAATAATTGGGAGGGAAAATCAAGTCTGCATCGAGTTTTACGATGAAATCATAATTTTCGTCCAAAGTTTCAAAACCTTTCTGAAAAGCCTGAATAACCTTGCTTCCAGGCAAATGTATTGTCTCGGAAGTTTTGTTTACCAAACTAATATATGGATTTTCTTTGGCGAAATCCAATACAATTTCGGCTGTTTTATCGGTAGAATTGTCATTGACTACCACGATTTTTGATGGCAAAACCGTTTGTGAAATCAAGGATTGCAGTGTCAAAGAGATAAACGCTTCTTCGTTGTAGGAGGGAATTACGATGTAATATTTCATTTAATAAATTTTAGACTTTAGATTTTAGATTTTAGATTTGCTCGTGGCATCATCTTAAAAATCTAAAATAGGTAATCAGCAATCTTAAATCTTAATTTTCTCAGCGTAAACAATATAATATCTTGGTGTAAAAAATCGCAATAATGGTCGGAATCCAATTTTATTTACAGGATGTGTAAATTTCTCTCTGTCTATAATTTTCCAACCTGTTTTTTCTAAAAGCCAGTCCAATTGCCAATCCTCGAATTCGTGGTAATGTCTGTCCCACATATCGGTTTTGCTGCGATAGGCTGGCGAAAACCACAAACGCAAAGGAATGGAAATGAACAGTTTGTCGCATTTTACATTTTCTAAAACGGTATAAGGATTCAACAAATGTTCAAAGATTTCAAAAGCGGTAAAAACAGTATAGTTTTCGTTTTTCAATGCGGTTTGATTGTTGTCAATGTCTTCTCCAGTAGTATTTTTTACGGTGTACCCATTTTCGACCATTATTTTGGAAAAAGGATTGGGAACACCTAAATCAAAAATAGTTTCAGATGTGGAAACGTGTTTTTGTAAAAATTCTAAAGTGTGTTTGAATCTTTTGTTGGGAAATGTTTTTTCGTACATAGTCATTGCGGGGACGAGGCAATCTCGTTCTTGGTTTGATTAGGTTGCAAATGTACAAAGTTTTGATGTTTTATTGAAATCAAATTTAGCGGGATATTTTGTTGATTAAACCCATAAAATCATCGATTTTTTCAGATGAAATGGGAAGTTCTTTTTTGTTGGAAAGCGTAACCCATCCACCATTCGATTTGTCATATTTATCTACAAATTGTGTATTGATTAAATAGGATTTATGTATCCTACAAAAACAAGGATTTTCTTTGAGTCCGTCTTCAAAATTTTTTATGGAACGGCTTACAATCATTTGTTTTCCGTTTTCTAAATAGAGTTCAGAATAGGAATTGTCTGCTTTGATGTAAACAATGTCTTCGGGTTTTATAAAATGGAGTTGATTGCCTTCGGGAACGGCTATTTTATTGATTTTTTTATCGGTAATAATACTTTTCAAACTCGAAAAAGATTCTTGGTTATAACTTTTGTTTTTCTTCTCGAAACGCCCTAAAGCCTCTTGAATATCTTCTTTATTCAGTGGTTTTAATAAATAATCTACGGCTGCAATTTTAAGGGCTTCAATTGCATAATGGTTGTAGGCGGTCGTGAAAATAATTGAAAAATCAATCTGATTTTCGTCAAAAAAATCTAATATTTCCAAACCATTATAATTTGGCATTTCGATATCTAAAAAAATAAAATCGGGTTTGTGTTTATGTATGGCTTTCACACCCGAAGGCAAATCGTCTGCAATAGCTAAAATTTCGATATTCGGAAAATGCTTTTCCAAAATGTTTTGTAACAGTATTTGAGCTCTTTTTTCGTCTTCAATGATGACGGTTTTATATTTATTCATAGCGTAAATCCATTGTGATTTTTACTTCTGTACCTCCTGATTTTTCGTTGTTATCAAATAATTCGTTAGTTTCAACGGCAATTTTCAAATTGTTTCTATTGATGATTTCCAATCTTTCTAGTGTGGCTTTTGTAGCAAACGAAGTATTTTTGTTGTTGTTTTTTTGATTGATTTCGTTGGCTTTTGCTACTCCAATTCCGTTGTCTTTTATGGTGATTTCCAATTGATTTTGACCATTAATTTCAAAATTGATCCATAAATTTTTCACTCCCATTTTGTGAACCAATCCGTGAATAACCGCATTTTCGATATAAGGTTGCAGCAGCATTGTTGGAAGTGTTGCGTTGTGAATGCTATTGTTTTTTATGCTGATTTGAAAATCAAAATTGGATAACCGTGTTTTTTGCAGGTTCAAATACAAGGTTTGCATTTTTATTTCTTCGTCGATGGTGATCCAGTTTTTGTCTGTCATATCGAGAATCATTCTGGTCAGTTTCGAAAATTTATTCAAATAATTGGTCGCTTCATCCGTTTCATTCGTGGCAATATACGACTGAATAGTATTAAGAGCATTGAAGAAAAAATGCGGATTCATTTGGGCTTTTATTAGTTTGAGTTTATTTTCATTCAGGTTATTTTCGAGTTTGAGTTTGTCAATGATTAAATTGTCTTTTGCCTTTATTTGTTTTAATCGGTTGTAATATATAACAACAATTACGGTTGTGATTAGGATTGAAATCAAAACAAAAAACCATATTGTTTCCCAAAAAGGTTTTTGAATTTCAAAATTCACTTTTTGTAAAACAGTTCCGTTTTTTTGGTTGCTAAATTCAATTTTATATTGATTTGGAGATAAGGAAGAGAGCTGTAAAACATTTCCGTTATTCAATATTTCTTTCCAGGATTGATTATTAATTCTGTAATAAATACTACTATTTTTATCATAATCTATCATCGCAACTTGTATTCTCAAATCGTTTTGTGAATAGTTTAGATTTTGTTTGTTTTTGAAAGTATATTCTTCGTTATTTACCCAAATTTTTTCTAAATATAAAGCGATTTTATTTTGAATTGGATTTGAATTATTTTTATTAAAGCGGATAATATTTTTTTTATTCAAAACATAATAATATTCTTTGTCTATTTGTAAGTCTTGTATTTTTTCGGAAACTTTTATTGCATTTATTTTTTGTATTTGATTGTTTTTCAAATGATAAACTGCATTTTTAGTTCCTATATAAATGTTGTTATTTATGTTTTTAATAAACGTTATATCCTCTAAACCAGTTTTTATTTCCTTAAAATTACTATGAATGTATTGATATAATTTATTGTCATCGGTAAGGACATAAATAGAATTATTTGCTTTTTTGATGCCCTTAAATCCAGTTTTTTTATTATCAAGTTTAAGTTCCTGTAATCGATTGTTTTTATAACTGAATAATCCCATATTGGTCAGAAATAAAGCTTCATTTTCTGTTTGATTCCAAACTGCCGATTTTCCGCGAATATTATCTTTTAAATGATATTGTTTGTCTTTATATTGAAAGTTACCTACTTCGCTTTTTGAGACCATATCCCCAATGTTTACAAATCCTATAAAACCTGATACAGCCACAATAGCTTCGCTTTCAGTAACAAAATCCATCGATTTTAAAGCATAATTTTCGTGTTCTAAAACTTCAAAATTTTTATTGGTTTTGTATGTTCCATCGGCTGCAATAAAATTGAATTTTGGATGCGAATTATTGATATATAAAATTTGGTTTTTGCATTTCAGTGGCAGTACTTTTAAACTACCAAAATCATTTGAAATCGAATAGATACTCCCGTTTTCTGACCCAACATATAAATTTGAATTTTCTGCCGAAAGTAGTAGTGGTTTTATTTCTTTCAGGTCACTTTGAATTTCGTTAAAATCAGAAAACCGAAGCACGCCATCGTTCAATGTGCCAATCCAGTATTTGTTCTCGTTGTCAATAAAAAAAGAAGTAATACTAAAATTGGCAAAATATGGTTTGTTGTTTAATTTCTTTCCGTTTTTATCCAACACAAAAAGACCTTTATTGGTACAAATCCAAAATTTATTTTGCAAAAAGTATAAGTTTTGAATAGTTTGAGTACTAGTAAATTCAAATAATGGTATGGCTTTTCCATTATCAATTTTATACATTTTTTTATTCGTATTGCTTTTGTCTGTGCAATAAATCGTATTGGAAGAGGTAAATATTGGCGCTACTAAAGGTGTATTCAAATATTTTGGACTACTAGAAAGAGTAGAATTGTTTAGTGTGATTGTTTTTAAAGATGAGTCAATAAAATTGGTTTTTCCATCTACAATTTCTATAAAACAGATACTAAAATCAGTTAAATTTTGTTTCTTAATTATTTTTAGCGTTTTTAAATCAAGAATTTCGTAGCCGTTTTGGGTAGCATACGTGAGTTGGTTTTTGTAGATAGAATAGTTTATAAAACCCATTGGATTTCCTTGATTAATTTTATAAACCGAATCGTTTTGAATGTAGTTCAGGTAACCATCAAAGTTTTCATACCAAATGCGTCCGAAATTATCTTTTTTTAAGAAAGAGCCACTTTTACCATTATGGTGTAGCGATTTGAATTCTTTAAAATGTCGCCCATCAAATCGTGATACACCCTCATCGGTGGCCAACCAAATAAACCCTTTCTCGTCTTGCATAATATCATAGACGGTATTGGAGGGTAAACCCTCGGTAATCGTTATTTCTTGATGATAAATTTCTTGCGAATGAGCAACGAAAAATGTCCAAATTAGAAAAAAGAGTGCTGATATTGATTTTTTCAAAATTTCAAAATTAAATCTTGGTAAAAGTACCTAATATAATTTCAAAAAAAACAGCGTTCTCAAACTCAAAACTACTGTTCTCAAACTCATTGATTTTTCTTGTTTTTAATGAAATAGTTTTGGAACATAATTTTAAAACTAATTATTATGAAAACACGTTTACTATTACTTATGATTTTTATTGGCAGTTTTGCTAATGCACAAACTATTTCTACAATGGCAGGTTCAACAGCGGGGTATGTTGAAGGTACAGGAACTGCTGCTAAATTTGACCGTCCTTATGGAATTGCTTATAATGGTGACGTTGTGGTTGCCGATCAATCAAATTATAAAGTTAGAAAGATATTTTCTGACAATTCGACTGCCTTTGTAGCTGGAAGTACAGTTGGTTTTGTTAACGGAACTGGAGCTGCTGCACAATTTGGAACAGTTGCTGGAGTTGCCATAGATGGTTTTAATAATACCTATGTGTCTGACGCAAACTATCATTGTATTAGGAAAATTACATCGTCTGGAGTTGTTACAACTTTTGCAGGAGGTACCTTGGGAACGGCTAATGGCACAGGAACGGCTGCGCAATTTAATGCTCCTTATGGACTAGCTATAGACGCGTCTGGAAATTTATATGTGTCGGATACCTACAACCATAGAATTAGAAAAATAACACCAGCCGGAGTGGTTACTACTTTAGCAGGAAGTACACAAGGTTATGCTGACGGAACAGGAACGGCAGCTCAATTTAATTTTCCATTCGGAATTGCAGTTGATGCATCTGGAAACGTGTATGTTGGAGAAAATTGTAGAGTTAGAAAGATAACACCAGCAGGTGTGGTTACAACATTTGCTGGCGGAACACAAGGCTATTTAGACGGAAATGGAACTGCTGCTCGTTTTAATAATGGAATTAATGCTATAGCTATTGATAACTCAGGAAATTTATTTGTTGCTGACACTTATAATTATAGAATTAGAAAAATTACTCCTGCAGCCAATGTGACAACTTTTGCAGGAACTGGCGTCTTGGGTTCTACAGACGGAGATGCTTCGGTGGCTACATTTAGTGAAATAACAGGAATTGCTTATGATAAAATTTACAATCGAATATATGTTGCAGATCATAGAAACAACAGAATTAGAAAGATACTACTGCCTCAAGCACCAACTGTAAGTTATGGCGTTGTTACAAAAACGGCTACTTCAATTACTTTAGAATATTCAGTAAACGCCAACAATAGCCCAACGACATCAATCGTAAGATATGGTTTAACTTCGCCATTAACAAATCAAGTTACGGGATTTTCTGCTACAGGAAACACACTCACTTCATCAAGTGTTACCATTACTGGTCTTACACCTGATACTACCTATTACTTTGATGTACAAACCACAAACAATGGGGGAACTACTACCGCAATACTGCTTAATGCAAAAACAGATAAGGCGCCATTATTGATTAGTGAATATAAATTTAATAATTCATTATATAATGAGACAAACGACTCCAATTTTACGACACCTTCAGCTACCACTACAATTTATTCAAATGATAGGTTTAATAATCCTAATAGTGCATTAGAAATTAATTTCAGCCGTCTGTATTTTGATAATATTCCGAATCTTCCAAATGGTGCAAATCCTAGAACAATTTCGATATGGATAAAACCCAACTCGGTAAATAACGATAATATTATTTTTACTTATGGTAGTAGCTCTGGTAATTCTGCTTATGGTACTTCTTTTAATGCTACAAATGTTTATAACTATTCATTTACAACAAATTTAGCTTTTGCTAATGCAACCACAGCAAATACTTGGAAACATATTGTTGTAACCTACGATGCGTCTAAAGTTGCAAAAATATATGTTAATGGTGTTTTAGGATCGGAAGGAACTTATGCTTCTTGGAACACAGCTACTGGAGCATTTTGTTTAGGAAATTCATTTACTACAACAACCGGAGCTTTTAATGGAGCAGTTGACGATTTAAAAATTTACAATTACGCATTGTCACAAACTGACATCGCCAGTTTATACACCAACAACACTTTATCATCTTCTGATTTTGCAAAAAACAATTTAAAAATTGCCTTATATCCAAACCCTGTAAACGATGTTTTAAATATAGAAAGCGAAACTGAAATAAAATCGGTAGAAATATTCAATTTGTTGGGTCAAAAAGTGAAAACTTCTTCTTCAAAACAAGTTAATGTTTTTGATTTAGCAACAGGAACTTATATGGTTAGAATTCAAGATAAAAACAATGGAGTTGCAACTAAAAAGATAGTGAAACAATAATTTGAATTAGTAGCATATTATTGAAAAACCCTTTTAAGAAAATTTCCTGAAAGGGTTTTTGATTTTTAATATCTATAAACAAAAGCATTAATATTCATTCCTGCTCCAACGGAGGCAAAAATTAAAACATCTCCTTTATGGAGTTCTTGATTTTCTATTTTTCCTCGAATCAATAAATCCAATAGTGTGGGAACGGTCGCTACACTGCTATTACCTAGTTCGTGAATGCTCATTGGCATAACATCTTTAGGGACAGATTTGCCGTATAATTTGTAAAAACGGTGAATAATGGCTTCATCCATTTTTTCATTGGCTTGATGAATGAGGATTTTTTTTACTTCATCAATAGCAATTCCACTTTTATCTAGGCAACTTTTCATAGCCAGAGGAACTTGGCTCAATGCAAATTCATATATTTTTCGGCCAAACATTTTGATGTATTTAATGTCAGGGTCTAAATCAGGGTTGTATGATTTTCCGAAAAACAAATAACCCGCTTCATCATTTGCAAAAGTGGCACTTTCGTAGGATAACATTCCTGTTTCATCATTCGATGCTTCTATAATTGTGGCGCCAGCACCATCTGAATATATCATTGAATCTCTGTCGTGATCATCAACTACTCTCGAAAGGGTTTCGGCTCCAATGACCAAACAACGTTTTGCCATTCCAGAAAGGATAAAAGCATTGGCTTGCATTACACCTTCTACCCAGCCAGGGCAACCAAAAAGAATATCATAAGCCACACATCTTGGATTTTTTATTTGTAATTTATGTTTGACACGTGTTGCTAAACTTGGAATCATGTCCGACTGCGAAGTGCCTGATTTTACATCTCCAAAATTGTGGGCAAAAATGATGTAATCTATAGTTTCTGGGTCAATACCTGCATTTTTAATGGCTTTTTCTGAAGCTAAAAAAGCCAAATCGGAGGAACATTGGTCAGGAGCGGCATAGCGTCTTTGGTCGATACCAGTGATACTTTTAAATTTTCCGATTACAACTTCATTTGGATAGCCAAAAAGACTTCCATCTTCATTCAAAAAAACGTGTTTGTCAAAATCAGTATTGGCAACTTTTATTTCGGGAATGTAACTCCCAACACCTGTTATTTTAATTTTCATTGCAAATAAATAAATATTATTAGGCTAAATTATAGATAAAAAATGAGATTTTCAGATAAAAAATACTATGCGTGCATATAATTATTGAATAATGTGTTTTTTTGAAAAAAAAATGATAATTTGATGCAAAAAATTTCGAAAGGCTAGATTTTTATTTTCATTACTGTAGCGATAGACAAAGCTCTTGTTTTCATGTTTTCGGCTGTTGGGCCTGAAAAATTTTCGTCTATGGTAGTGTTGAAATAGTTGAGCCAAATGGCAAAATGTTCCTCCGAAAGTTTGGATTGTTGGTTTAAATCAGTGTGAATTTGGAGCACATTTTTTCTGTAAATGCCTCTTTCAAAAAGAATTTGTTCCCAAAAATCGACTAATTCTTCTAAATGTGGGACCAAATCAATTTTTGCCACCTTAATAAAAATATAACTGATTTTGCTGTCGGCGAGCAATTTTAGGTAGAATTCGCTCATCAATAAATGCAAATCTTCGCGGGTTTGGATGTCGCTCATAATTTTATTAAAAAAATGTCCCAATTTCAAGGGACATTTTGTTTATTATTTAGCTCTCCATATAAGCCTCAATTGGTGCGCAACTACAAACCAAGTTTCTGTCTCCATAAGCGTCATCGGCTCTGCGAACGGTGGGCCAGAATTTATTTTCTGCAATATAATCCAATGGAAAAGCTGCTTGTTCTCGGGTGTAAGGAAAATTCCAAACATCGGCAGTGAGCATGGCTAAAGTATGTGGAGCATTTTTCAAAACATTGTTTTTGTCATCCAAGGTCGAAGCTTCAATTTCTTTACGAATGGAAATCATTGCTTCACAAAAACGGTCTAATTCTTCCAAGTTTTCACTTTCGGTGGGTTCTATCATCAAAGTTCCAGCCACAGGAAAAGAAACAGTTGGAGCGTGGAAACCATAATCCATCAAACGTTTGGCAATATCAGTAACTTCTATGCCGCATTGTTTGAAAGGGCGACATTCCAAAATCATTTCGTGAGCCGCACGACCCATTTCGCCAGAATATAAAGTGTCGTAATGTCCGTTTAATTTTTCTTTGATGTAATTGGCATTCAAAATAGCGAGTTCGGTGGAACTTTTTAAACCTTCTGCACCCAGCATTGAAATGTAGCCATAAGAAATCAAACAAACCAAAGCCGAACCCCAAGGTGCAGCAGAAATTGCTGTTATGGCGTTATCTCCTCCTGTCGGTATTATTGGATTTGTTGGCAAAAACGGCACCAAATGTTTCGCCACACAGATGGGTCCAACTCCTGGTCCGCCACCGCCGTGAGGAATGGCAAACGTTTTATGTAAATTCAAGTGGCAAACGTCAGCGCCAATAGTTGCTGGATTTGTCAACCCAACTTGGGCATTCATATTGGCACCATCCATATAAACTTGTCCACCGTTTTCGTGAATAATTTTTGTAATTTCACAAATAGCACTTTCAAAAACACCGTGAGTCGAAGGGTAGGTTACCATCAAACAAGACAAATCAGCTGCGTGTTCTAGGGCTTTTTCACGCAAATCTTCCACATCAATATTTCCATTTTCTAATGTTTTGGTCACAATCACTTTCATTCCCGCCATTGCTGCCGAAGCCGGATTGGTTCCGTGTGCCGATGAAGGGATTAAAGCAATATTTCTATGGTGGTCGCCACGTGATTGATGATAGGCACGAATGACCATTAGTCCTGCATATTCTCCTTGCGCACCCGAATTGGGCTGTAAAGTGGTTCCTGCAAAACCAGTAATTACGTTTAATTGTTGCTCCAGTTTTCGCAACATTTCTTGGTAACCTTGTGCTTGATCTAATGGTGCAAATGGGTGAATATTATTCCAATTTGCGTTACTTAAGGGCAACATTTCAGCAGCAGCATTCAATTTCATAGTACAAGAACCCAACGAAATCATCGAATGATTCAAGGATAAATCTTTGCGCTCGAGCATTTTGATGTAACGCATCAAAGCAGTTTCTGAGTGGTATTTGTTGAAAACTTCGTGTTGCAGGAATGTTGAAGTTCTAATTAAATTATTTTCTAAAATTTCCTCATTAGATAATTCATTGGTCATAAAAATAGTTCCACCTTCAACGGATTTGATTAAAGCAAAAATTTCATTTACATCTTTGAAAGTTGTTGTTTCGTTTAAAGAAATTGAAACAGTTTCTTTATCAACATAAAAGAAATTTATTCCAGAATTTTCGGCTAATGTTTTTAATAATTTGGTGTTTGTTTTTACCAATAGTGTATCAAAATACTGAGTGTTCAATTGTATAATTCCAACTTCTTTAAGTTTTCTATCTAAAGTAATTGTCAATTGATGGACTTTATTGGCAATGTATCGCAAGCCTTTTGGGCCGTGATAAACCGCATACATTCCAGCCATAACGGACAATAAAACTTGTGCGGTACAAATATTGGAAGTCGCTTTATCGCGTTTAATATGTTGTTCACGGGTTTGCAAAGCCATACGAAGTGCACGATTGCCGTCAGTGTCAACGGTTACGCCAATGATTCTTCCGGGCATACTTCTTTTGTATTCGTCTTTTGTGGCAAAATAGGCAGCGTGTGGTCCGCCATAACCCAACGGAATTCCGAAACGTTGTGTGGTGCCAAGAACGACTGCAGCTCCCATTTCGCCTGGAGGTGTTAATTTTACTAAACTTAAAATATCGGCAGCAACGGCTACTTTTATTTCGTTGGCAGCTGCTTTGGCAATAAAATTTGTGTAATCATAAACTTGTCCATATTTACCAGGATATTGCAGCATCGCTCCAAAAAATTCAGTAGAAAAATCAAATGTTTCGTGGTTTCCAATCACCAATTCTACGCCAATTGGTGCAGAACGAGTTTGAAGAACCGATAAAGTTTGTGGTAGAATTTCTTCGGAAACGAAGAATTTATGGATGTTGTTTTTCTTTTGATCACGTGAACGGACATCGAACAGTAACGCCATCGCTTCGGCTGCAGCAGTTCCTTCGTCGAGCAGTGAAGCATTTGCAATTTCCATCCCTGTGAGTTCGATGACCATAGTTTGAAAATTCAAAATCGCTTCCAAACGACCTTGGGCAATTTCGGCTTGGTAGGGTGTGTAAGCAGTGTACCAACCCGGATTCTCAAAAATATTTCTTTGAATTACAGCAGGAATAATCGCTTGATGATAACCCAAACCAATATAAGATTGAAACATTTTATTTTTATTTCCCAATTGTTGAATATGATTGGAATACTCATATTCGGTCATTGCTTGATCTAATTCTAATGGTTCTTTTAATCGAATATTATCAGGAAGTGTTTCGTAAATGAGTTGGTCTATTGTTTCGGCTCCAATGGTTTTCAACATGTGTTGAATTTCAAATTCTCTTGGACCAATATGTCTTAAAGCAAAAGCATCTGTTTTCATGTAAAGATAAAAGTGTAGTTTTTTTGAGCCGCAAATTTATGGATTATTATCAAAAAAATAAGGCTTCAAGCAATTGATTTCTGTCAATTTTTCAACTAAATGGCAGTGTTATTAACAGTTTTGTTATTTTTGTTGAATGAGGATTTTAATCAAAATATTCGATTTTTATATACAAAGTAGTATTCACGTTGCTTTTGCGGTGTTTTGCCTTCTTCAGATTACAGTTGTTTCCAATCAACAGCAGTTAAATAATCACTATTCTTTTTGTGTTTTTTTTGGGACCGTTTTAGGCTATAATTTTCTAAAATATTTTGAATATTTGAAGAAGAAGAATATATGGAATAAAAAATATTTTACAATTATTGGGGTTAGTGCTTTGGCTGGGTTTGGTTTTTTATTTTCGTTTTACTTTCTGCAACATGCTGTTCAATTATTACTACTAATTTCAGGATTATTTGTTTTGGTTTACACTTTTTTGAGAAAATACGGATGGTTTAAACTTTTCTTCGTGAGTTTTGTTGTCACTTTTATCACGGTTTATATTCCGTTTCAAACAACAAAATGGTTGCCATTAGATTTTTACATTAATATAATCCAACGTTTTTTGATACTCATTAGCTTGCTTATTCCTTTTGAAATAATGGACAGCAAAACTGATGACAAATCCTTGAATACTTTACCACAACTATTTGGAATTGAAAGCACTAAACTGTTTGGAATTTTATTGATTATTCCTTTTATAATTTTAGAATTTCTAAAATTACATCCCAGTTATTTAGTGTTGCCAATTGGAATTATAACTGTTACATTCATAAATTTCACTGAATGGAATAGAAATCAATATTACACTTCGTTTTGGGTGGAGAGTGTTCCGATTTTGTGGTGGTTGATGCTAGTTTTTTTACAATAAAAAAACTGAAGTAGTATTACTTCAGTTTTATAAAAGGGTAAAATAATTTTAAGCTTTAAATACAATTCGTTCTTCATTTTGAGTCTCTTTCGCTTTTCTTTTTCCTCTAAAGAAGAAATATAAATTAACAAATAACATAATGCCAAGATAAATAGAAAATCCACCAATTTTATAACTCAAAGCTTCTATTAATGTTTGATAATCATTTTTGTATTCGCTTATGGTCAAGATCATTAATGCAAATCCTAGATTGAGTAGATAAAATCCTGTTTCGAAAAGTTTGTTCGTAGCATTTGCGATTTCTTCTCTGCCTTTGAAAATGTCAAGCATATATATTTTTCCGTTTTGGAATAAAGTTCTTGAAACATAATAGGTCAAGAAAATAGCAATTGGTAAATAGATGGCGTAACCGATCAGAATTTTTGTAGTTTCCATAATAATAAGTGTTTAAGTGTTATTTAATTAAGGTAATCTCTAAAAACTCAATATTCTAATTCTATTCATTTTTCTTGATTTTTTGAAAATTTGACTATTGAGTTTTATTAATCATAATATTTATTTTAACTTATAAATTATTGATAATTAGATG
>Ga0316612_1000304_pt1 | contig 16605 bp, 9 predicted proteins | sample MIS2016226_MG_FD_207676 | JGI IMG/M metagenome (GOLD analysis project Ga0316612, IMG submission 207676) | Microbial mat bacterial communities from Middle Island sinkhole, Lake Huron, Michigan, United States - MIS.2016.226 | ecosystem: Environmental > Aquatic > Freshwater > Lake > Sediment... | reverse complement strand
TCTAATTATCAATAATTTATAAGTTAAAATAAATATTATGATTAATAAAACTCAATAGTCAAATTTTCAAAAAATCAAGAAAAATGAATAGAATTAGAATATTGAGTTTTTAGAGATTACCTTAAGTGCTTGATGGAAGAAAAAATAGAAATAGTCCATCTTACGCAGATAAAACGCTTCTAATTTTGTTTTCTTAACATCACGAAACTTTTCTTTATTTCCCTTCTCTCCTATATAAGGCGGATTTCCAATAACAATATCAAAACCAACATTCGGGTTTTGTTTCTCTATTTGAGGGTTTATGGCATCTATACGTTCGTTAATCTCTTCAATTCCTTTGTTAATACTGTTAATATTGTAAACAAAACTTAAATCAGGTTCGCTCATAATATTTTGGTCAACTGTGATGATTTTGCCAAAAATATCTTTTATAGTTTTTTCTAACTGACCAAGCTGTTCTTTTACTATTTCAACTTGACCCTGCGCCACATTTGCCTGTAAATGAATCAAATGCGTATCAATGCTGTATGCTTGTAAATGTAAATTTATAGCGTCAATTTGTGTATTTAGAGCTAAAATTTGTGTGTTGGTTACTACAATTTTTGAGTGATTATTGTCAAACACCAAAGGATTCATCACTTCAGGAAAATCCAATTTCCAGTCAAAGAAATGAAGAGGCAATTCGGGTTTGTTTTTGAGTTTCTGCAAGTCATTTATGGAATTTTTCCAGCCAATGGTTTGCAAATAAATTTCTGTCTGTTTGGTTATGGCTTTACCTGTTCCTGTTGGTTTGGTTTCAATGCCTTGTGTCTTCACCATCAACTCCAATTGGTTAATAAGCAAGTCGATTTTCAGTTTGCGTATGTCGGTGGCTAATTTTTTCTTGTCGCTATCGGGCCTGAAAAATTCCTTTTGTTCTTTGCTTATCTTTTTAAGCAAGTCACCTTTTTGTTTTGCCAAGTCTGCACCAAAAAGTCCGTGAGAAGTTTCATTCAATGTCCAATCAATATCAATAATATCATCGCCCAATTTACTCACCAAACTATTGCCTACAACAATTTTATAATCAAGATTTGGCAGGGCTTTCGGTTTTTCTTCATCCACAATCAAACTCAACCAAAAGCGCAAACGAGCAATATCAACCGCACCTTTTTCAATGTCCACTCCATAAATACTGTTTTGAATGATGTTGAGTTTTACTGCCGATGCATCAAAGGTTTTGGTGTTGCCGTGTTCAAAAGTGTGCAGGGTTTGTTTAGCAGTAAATATTTCGTGTAGCAAACCCATAGGGAAAGCACCCGAACCAATGGCAGGGTCGCAAATTTTTACTTTATCTAAGGCTTTATCAATATTTGTAATTTCAAACTTTAGTATATCGTCAATTTCTTTCTTTTTCAAAAAATTGGTGATAGCTTCCTTCTCTTTGTCTTCTGGTTCAATGGTTAAATACTCGCATAAATATTCAATCAAACTCTCTTGGCACATATAATGAACAATTTCCTTTGGTGTGTAATATGCACCTTTGTCTTTATTATCTTCCAATAAATTTTCAAAAATATGCCCCAACATTTCAGGGTCAACCGCTACGGTTTGGTCATTGGGATCATCTTCATAAATTGTAAAGTTATATTGATTAAAAAAATTAAACAGATTTTCAAACAAGTTTTCGGGAAAAATAAGGTTAAGGTGTTTTTTATCGTCTTCTTCAAACAAACCTCCATTTAAATAAGGAATTTTTAAAATGTCTGAACCTTGATTTTTTAAAAATAGAGCAACATCATTTTCTCGTTTTTGATTGAGTGTTTCAAAAAACAAGGGGGAAAGAAAATGCTGGTAAAAAAGGTCTTTGTTTTTAAAATTTTGAAATTGATTTGTCAAGAAGTCAAAATTACCTTTGCCCCAATCATCAGTAACAGGCACACCCAACCAACCTTTTTTTTGTATGAAATAAAGGAATACAATTCGCCCTAGAAGTTTTTTATTGAAATCACGAATGCCTTTTTCATCACCATTGAAAATGGATTGGCGAATACTTGGTGCATCTACCATAAATTTGCAAAAAATATCGTAGTGCTTTTTGTATTTTTCAAAAAATTCTGATGAAAGTTTCTCTACGGAGAAAGCGTTTTTCACATCTTCCAGAGTGGTATTACTGCCTTTTTTGGCAAGTTCTGCAAATCGTTCGGCAGCGGTTTTTGCGTTTTCGCCTTTGCCAAAAAGGTAGGTATAGCGTTTGGGTTCGGTTTCTACATCTTCAACGGTGTTGGTTGCTGCGTTGCGTATTTTTCCTTTGCTTATGTAGCTAAAACGCCATTTATCGCCTTGCACAAATACGACCATTACGCCTGCTACTTGTTGTGTTATGCTTTTAAGAAGGTTACGCAATGCCACACGGTTGCGGCTAAGGTTTACGTTATCGGCAAGTTGTATTTCAAATATTTCAATTTTTGTATATTCATTTATGGCATAGTAGCCTAATGAGTGACAGCTAGTGTATAATTCGCTGGTGCCTAAACTGAAGGATTTATCGTCTTCCCGCAGGCTACTATTGGTAAACTGGGTTTGAATAAAGGATTTCCAAATCTTTCTATCGTAAGGGCTTTCGAGTATGGCTCTAATTTCAGTTACTGTCATTGTCTAATTTTTGAATTTCTTTTTGTACTTCTTCTATTAATTGTTGTTCGGTAGGTAAATATAATTGGTATTTACTGGCAATTATGTTATTGCTGTTTTCGGGCAAAGTTATTTTTACAACTGCATCGTTTTTGTCGGTACATAATAGAATACCAATGGTTGGGTTTTCAAAGTCTTGTTTTTCGAACCTATCATAATAGTTTACATACATTTGCAATTGCCCTATATCTTGGTGGGTGAGTTTGGTGGTTTTAATTTCTATGATTACAAAGCATTGTAATAATCGGTTGTAAAAAACTAAATCTATAAAAAACTCATCGCCATCTATGTGTATTCTTTTTTGCCTTGCTACAAAACTAAAGCCGTTGCCAAGCTCTAAAATAAAATCTTGAAGGTGAGTTATTATGGCTGTTTCTAAATCTTTTTCGTAATAGGCAGTTTCTCTGCGCAAACCTAAAAACTCTAATACCATTGGGTCTTTTATGATTTCTTTGGCATCGGTTGGTAGTTTTTCTTCTCTGGCTACTGCTAAAACCGATTGTACATCGTTGCTCAGTAAAAGACGTTCAAACAAAAGGCTATTTACTTGGCGTTCTAACTGCCTTGCATTCCAATTATTTTTTTCGGTTTCGGCTATGTAAAAATCTCTTTTGTCTTGATTATCAATACGAATTAGGGTTCGGTAGTGTGTCCAACTGAATTGCGAACGCACTGCGTTCGCAATTGGGAATAGACGATAGAATTGTCTATTCATTTCTAACTGCCTTACAGAAAAGCCTGTGCCAAACTGTGGTTGAAACTCGTTTGAAATAGATTTGATAAGGAATTTACCATATTCGGCTCGCTCTTTGCCTTGCTGTTCTTCTTCAAAAATTACTTTGCCAATTTGCCAATACATTAATACCCTTTCGGTATCAACACTACGAATAGCCCTTGCTTGTGCATTGGTAATTATACTTTGTATTTGGTTTACTATGTTATTGCTTAGTTCCATTTATATAAAAGTTTCGGATATAATAATTTTTGGCTCTACTGGATCTAATTCTTTCTTGTATTGTCGCTTAATTTTAGTGGTATATTTCTGTGCTAATTTTATTATTTCTCTTTCTATTTTATCGGCATCTGCTTCGTTTCTCATTTTATAAACTTCGTTAGTAAGGTTGGCATACGTACCATTTTTTATCAATGGCAATAGGTGTACTGCACTTTCTTTGCCCTCTTCTGTAACAAGTATAGCGGCTAACCAATTGTTTAAATGCTTGATTGCAGAATTGGCTCTAATGTCGTCAATATCTTCTCTTCCGCCTATCGTTTCGGGTTTTGTAATATCTCTTTCAAACTGCTCTACAATATGATTGATTTGTTTGTAATGCAATTCAGGAATTGGCAAAATACCTTCTTCGGTTATTGTTGTTTCAAATAGTTGCACTGCTTTTTCAAATGGCAAAGAATAAGATTTGCCTTGACTATGTAGATAAATGTTTTTAAACTCGCCGTTTTTCACATAACTAATTGATAATGGTGAATTGTTAATTGTTAATTGGTTTCCATCATTGTTTTTAATTAATAATTTATCATTAACCATTGATAATTGTCTTATGCAACGAATTTTTAAAGGCATTTTTTGAATGGCTTTGAAATACTCTGGATTTTGTTCTTTGAATTTTCGTAGAAACTCTAAATAAATACCTCTTATATCTGTATCATCATCTTTTTTATCAGGGTCAAACATTCCCCACTGCTCTATTATCTCTTGTAATGAATAAATTTTATTGTCTTCGCCATAGGCACTGTGGCTACCTTGCAATTTACCTAACGATCTGTTTTTTAGGTTTATTCTATCATCGCCTTGTTCTGAAGGATAAAAATTGTAGTTGTAAATAAAATTGGCTTTACTACCAATACGATTGATACGCCCTAAACGCTGAATCAATTTAGTTGGATTCCAAGGTGTATCATAATTTACAATTACATTGGCTCTGTGTAGGTTAATACCTTCTGCCAATACATCGGTAGTGAGAATAATATCATAATCATTTTTAAATGCTTTTTCGTAGTTAGCATCAAAATTTTCTCTAATAATTTCAAAATCTCGATTACGATTTTCAGCAGTGATACTTAGTACTTTATAGGAAGTTTCATTGTTCAGTCTATTTTTTAAGTAGGTTAGTGTATCAACACTTTCTGTAAAGATTACCAACTTACCTAATTCGTTTTTATTGGTATTGAAATATTCTGTTTTTAAAAGCACAACAAATACATCCCATTTTGGGTCGTTGTTTTCTTCAATGGCTTGCCATCGTGTATTTAATGCTGTTAAATATTCAAAGTCTTTTTTAAGACCATCAATAAATTTAGGTCGCACTTTGCCATCTTTATCGTTTAATTCTTTATCGAAATCCTTTTGTTCAAAGGTTCTATTTCTTGGATTAAATGCGTCATTTTTTCTCTCCATTTCAAATTCAATTTCTTCATCGGTATATGCTTTATCCATCATATCTGTGATAGAAATAGAAGTGTCAGGTGCAATATATACTTTGTTGTTTTCATACATTTCTATCATATAAGCTGTAGAAGTAGTTATCTTTTGTAATGATTTTTTAAACGCATAAAAACTGCTTTCTAATCGCTTTATCAATTGATTGTGCATAATACTTGCCAATGACTTTGAAATGGTTTCGGCATTTTGATAGGTGCCATTATTGGCTTCATCCGTTAAATAAGCAATTGCCTGGTATCTATAGAAATCTATTTTATTCTTGTCAATAATGGTGTTAAAGGTTTCTAAAAAAAGTTCAGCAAAATCTTTTGGCAATAGATATTCATTGGTAAAAGGCTCTACAACCTTAGGGAAATAAATTTTTTGGTCTAATAAATCCTTACAGTATCTCTCATTTTTTTGCAAATCGGTTCTTGTTCTACGAATAGTAATATCTTTAATAACTTTATCTCGTATGTCGTTAAATATTTCTTGAATGGAAGCAAGGTTAATAGGATTTTGACTAATTTCTTCTTTATACTTTTGTGTGTGTGGGTAAAAATATTTTTGCAAATTATTTTCGGGAACAGAGGGTAAATTGCAGTTTCTTTCATCTTGAAATAATGTCAATAATCGGTAAATGTCATCGGGCTTATTGTTTAATGGGGTGGCTGATATTAAAACAACTTTTTTTTCAAAACCCGCTACACCACCAATAAATTCTCTACCCGATTTGCATATTATTTGTAAATTTTGGAACTGTTGGCTTTTGTGGTTTCTGAATTTATGAGCTTCGTCAACCAATATTAAATCGTAGCGTTCTTTATCGTTCTTAAACTTGCCATTAATGATTTTATCCAAACTACCATTAGTAATAAAATCGCAATAATTTTGTATTTCAAAATCTTTAAAAGTACTTGTCCAGTTCTTTTCTAATGCAGGGGGATATACTACTAAAATTCTTGTTTTAGGACCATTGGTTAAATAAAATTTTTTTGCTAATAGTGCTGCCATTACCGTTTTTCCTGTACCCACTACATCGGCAAGAAAAAAACCGTTATGTTTTAATAACAATTCATATCCTTGATTGACTGCATCTATTTGATAGCTTAATTTTTTGAACTTCTTTAGAGGAATATCACTAATGCTGTCTGGATCGTATTCAATATTTTTACCAAAGAACTCAATTAAAAATTTTACATACAATTCATAAGGACTAAACTCTTGACCAATATGCGTTTTTTGTTTGAATTGTAGAATATCGGCAGGAAGGATTGAGGTTGATTGTTCCCATAATGCTTTGAATTCATTTTTAGTAAATTCAACATCATCATAATCTTTTAAAGCTATATTCAATTCATAGTTAGGAGATTTTTTAATACCAAGACCAGCTTCTGTCAAATTTGATGAACCCATTATCACCCAACCATCTGAATGTTCTGAATGTTCTTCTGGAAGAAATAAATAAAATTTTGCGTGAATGGCTGCTGAATTGTGGGCTCTAACTTCAATCTTTCCATCTATCAAATCATTGATAAATTGTAACACTCCATCTTCAACTTCGGCAGAATATTTTGCTTCTTTGATGTCTTGAATAAACCATTTTAAAAACTCCTCTTTGGTTTTATTCTCATCGCCAAAATATATTAATCCACTTCTTTGCGACTCGGCAAACATTTGGTCTACGTTAATTCCAACAAGTATTTTTACATCTTTTACATTCTTTAAATAAGGTTGTAAAGCAAAGTATCCAGAAGACCTAAAATAGCCAACAACAGCGTGAAAACTGTGTAGGTCTTTCATTTTATCTAATACCCCTTTGAACTTATCAAAAAGGTTTCTTTCTTGGCTATTGGTAAAAAATTTTGTTGACATTTTAAGAAAATAAGTTAATCTTCAAAAATACTAAAATTTAACTTTATTTTTCTCTATAAGCAGTTCAAAGATTTGACAACTTTTTGAAAGTGGTCAAATCAAATCACGTCAAGGTTTTAGAAAAACAGTTAGTCTTTCTTCAAGGCATCAATTTCCTCATCGGTTGGTTCGATGATGTCAATTTTGGGTTCGATGAATTCCTGCTCGTTTGCCAAAGTTTTGTTCAGGGTTAAAACCAAAGCGGGAAGCAACATCAAATTGGACAACATTCCGAATAATAAAGTCAAAGAAATTAAACCGCCAAGAGCAATGGTGCCTCCAAAACTAGACAACATAAAGACCGAAAACCCAAAGAACAAAACGATGGAAGTATAAAACATACTCAAACCAGCATCGGTAAAAGTGGCATAAACCGATTTGCGGATTTTCCAATTATTTTTCTTCAATTCCTCTCGATATTGCGCCAAAAAACGAACAGTATCATCGACCGAAAGTCCAAAGGCGATACCAAAAACCAATATCGTTGACGGCTTCAACGGAATATTAAAAAATCCCATTATTCCAGCCGTTAGTAGCAGTGGCAATAGATTTGGGATTATCGAAACCAAAATCATCTTGAAAGAGCGAAACATAAACCCGATTAAAAGTGCGGTTAGGAAAAAAGCAAAAATCAAAGAAGAAAGCAAGTTGTCGAGTAAGTAACCTGTTCCTTTTTGGAAAACCAATGCTTTTCCGGTAATCGACACATTATATTGGTTTTTTGGAAAAATTTTATTGGCTTCCTTACGAATTTCGGCTTCAATTTTTGGGATGGCATCTCCGTTTTCGTCACGCATAAAAGTGGTAATTCGAGCAAATTGTCCAGTCGAATCGACATAACTTTTCATCAAATTGTCTTTCGAGTCTTTGGTTGCATTTTTAGCATAACCCAAAATAAAAGATTGCTCCTGAGAGGTTGGTAATTCAAAAAAATCAGGATTTCCGTTATAATACGCTTGTTTGGAATATTTGACTAAATTGACCACCGAAATGGGTTTTGATAATTCTGGAATTTCGTCAATAGCTTGTTCTAATTCCTCCATTCGTTTGAGCGTGGACAGTTTCATCACGCCTTTTTTGCGTTTGGTGTCAATCATAATTTCCAATGGCATTACACCATCAAACTCTTTTTCGAAGAAAATAATATCTTGAAAAAAGGCTTCTTTTTTGGGCATATCTTCTATGATACTGCCCGAAATCCGCATTTTATAGATGCCTATAATGCTAATGACAAGTAGCGAAACAGCCACTACATAAATCGAAAAACGATTGTATTTTACGTTTCGCAAAATCCAATCCATAAACGATTTTACATAACCTCGGTCTAAATGCTCGATGTGACGGTCTTTTGGAGCGGGAATATAACTGTGAAAAATGGGGATGACAATGATACACAAAAAGAACAACGCCATAATGTTGATGGAAGTAACCAAACCAAATTCTAATAGTAATTCGTTATTTGAAGCAACGAATGTAGCAAAACCAATGGCCGTGGTGAGATTGGTCATCAGAGTTGCCATTCCTACTTTGGTCGTAACCCTTTGCAGGGCTTTGACTTTGTTTCGGTGGACTTTATATTCCTGATGGTATTTGTTGGTAAGGAAAATACAATTTGGAATCCCGATTACGATTATTAAAGAAGGAACTAAAGCCGTTAAAACCGTGATTTCATAATTCAATAAGCCTAAGAAACCAAAGGACCACATCACGCCAATAATCACAATAATTATCGAAATTAAAGTAGCTCTAAAACTTCTAAAAAAGAAAAAGAAAAGCAAGGAAGTTACCAATAGTGACGCTCCAATAAAGATGCTAATTTCGCCAATAATTGTTTGTGCATTGAGCGTTCTGATGTAGGGCATTCCCGAAACACGAAGGTCAATTTTGGTTTCTTCTTCGAATGTTTCTACAGCGGGAACTAATTTTTTTAGGATAAAATCCTTTCGGGCAGGCGTATTGACAATTTTCTTGTCTAAGTAAATAGCAGAGCGAATCGTTCCTGATTTTTTGTTGAAAAGTAATCCCTCGTAAAAAGGCAAATCATTGAAGAGTTCTTTTTTTATTTTTTCGAGATAAACTGGGTCGGAGGTTTTATTTTGATTTACAAATGGAACCAATTCAAATTTTTCGAGCGATTCGTTTTTTTGTAGTTTTTTCAAATCATTTATCGAGATGACCAAATCAATAGCTTTCTCTTGTTTGAGACTATTCATTAATTTTTCCCAAGAAGCAAAAACCTTTGGAGAGAAAAATGTACTGTCTTTAACGCCAATGACAACGAGGTTTCCTTCTTCGCCAAACTTATTTAAAAAAGCTTTGTATTCAATATTGACAATGTTATCGTCGGGCAACATATTGGCTTCAGTTTGCGTAAAATGGATGTTTTTCCATTGCAATGCCAATAAAACAGTTATCGCCACAATAATCGACAACATTAAAATTCTATTTCTAAGTACAACACGGGCAAATAATTCCCAAAATCCCAAACTAAACCACTTGATCATTAGTCATTTTTAAATTTGACAAAGGTAAGTAATCGACCATTTACATATTAGTTTTAATAGAATATTTTTGTTAATTAATTGTTTTTATTTTTGGGGTAAAATAAATCTATGGGATAAAATTTATATATTTGAATTTTGCAACTTTGCATTAAATATATTGAAGCAGTACCTTATGAAAAACCATAAAAACACCATTTTTTATTTTGTCGTTACTGGCGGTTTTACGGCTTTGATATATTGGATTTTGAAATTGGGAAAAGGATTAGAAGTAGATAAAGAACTCTTGAATCCTGTGATTGAAAATGGACATTGGAATGATTTTGTCGATTCGATGTCAAATAATTTGCATCATCCGTTGGCCATCCTTTTGGCACAAATTGTAACCATAATATTAGTCGCAAGATTCTTCGGTTGGGTTTTCAGAAAAATTGGTCAGCCTTCTGTAATTGGTGAAATAATTGCAGGAATTGTTCTAGGACCTTCTTTGTTGGGATTGTATTTTCCTGTATTTTCATTGACATTGTTTCCCGTTGCTTCTTTGGGCAATTTGCAGTTTTTAAGTCAAATTGGGTTAATACTTTTTATGTTCGTTATTGGTATGGAACTCGATTTGAAAGTATTGCAAAACAGAGCTAAAGACGCCATTGTCATTAGTCACGCAAGTATCGTTTTCCCTTTTGCCCTGGGAATTGGACTGGCCTATTTTGTTTATTTTAAATTCGCTCCAGAAGGCGTGGCTTTCATGCCCTTTGCTTTGTTTATGGGAATTGCAATGAGTATTACTGCTTTTCCAGTTTTGGCAAGAATTGTGCAAGAAAGAGGCATTCATAAGACTAAATTAGGAGCAATAGTTATTACCTGTGCTGCCGCTGATGATATTACCGCTTGGTGCCTGCTTGCCGCAGTAATTGCCATTGTAAAGGCGGGAACTTTCGTGAGTTCGCTTTATATTATAGGAATGGCAATGGCTTATGTACTTGTTATGCTGTTTGTAGTGAAACCATTTCTAAAGAAAATAGGTGAATTATATAGTACCAAAGACAGTTTGAATAAACCTGTAGTTGCCATTTTCTTTTTAACCTTAATTATTTCTTCATACACTACCGAAATTATTGGTATTCACGCTCTTTTTGGTGCTTTTATGACCGGTGTAATTATGCCTGACATCACTAAATTCAGGAATCTTTTTATAGAAAAAGTCGAAGATGTTTCGGTAATTATATTGCTTCCTTTGTTTTTTGTTTTTACAGGTTTACGTACAGAAATTGGCTTGATAAACGATCCTTATCTATGGAAAGTTACAGGATTTATCATTCTTGTGGCTGTTGTGGGTAAGTTTTTAGGAAGTGCTTTAGCGGCAAAATTCGTAGGTCAAAGTTGGCGTGATAGTTTGACTATTGGGGCTTTGATGAACACTCGAGGTTTGATGGAATTGATTGTTTTGAATATTGGTTTAGATTTGAAAGTGCTTACGCCCGAAGTCTTTACCATGATGGTTATAATGGCATTGGTTACTACTTTTATGACGGGTCCAACCTTGAATATTATAAATTTAATTTTCAAAACCAAAGACGAAAATTTAGACGAAATTTCTACTATTGAAAAATATAGAATTTTACTATCCTTTGGAAACAACGAAAAAGGGAAATCGCTTTTACGACTTGCCAATAGTTTAGTCAAAAAACAAAAAGACAAGTCAACCGTAACAGCCATGCATCTTACATTGAGTGACGAAGTACATTCATACAATTTAGAACAATACGAAAAAGACAAGTTTTTGCCTTTAATTGCCGAATCAAAAAACTTAAACCAAGAAATTACAACCTTGTTTCAAGCTACGGTCGATATTGAATCCAATATTGCTGAGGTTGCTAACAGCGGTGAGTATGATTTGCTTTTAATTGGATTAGGGAAATCTATTTTTGAAGGTTCGCTGCTTGGAAAAGTACTTGGATTTACCACGAGAATTATTAATCCTGATCGTTTAATTGATAAATTCACTGGAAAAGAAGGCTTATTCGAAAATTCTCCTTTTGATGAAAGAACCAGACAAATTATAGCGAAAACTAAAACCCCGTTGGGAATTTTGATTGACAAAGATTTGAATCAAGTAGATCAAGTTATTATTCCCATTTTTAGTCCAGAAGATACTTTTATATTAGATTATGCACAGAAATTGATTTACAACAACGATTCTAAAATTATACTTTTAGATGTAAACGGAAATAGTAGTACCAATTTTGTACTCAAAAGTGCTATTAATTCTCTAGAACAAAAATATCCCCAAAACATCTCTGTAATTGACGACAAAATCGTAAAGAAGGAATTTATTGCAAAATTAGATTTGTTGATTATCAGTGTCGAAAGCTGGAAACTGCTTTTAGATAAGTACAGTATTTGGTTGAGGAGAGTTCCTTCTGTACTGATATTGAAGCATTAAAACAAAAAATCCGCTTATCGAGAGCGGACTATTTATTGTTATGTGCAATTTAAGAAGACCGTACAAACGGCAAGCATTTAGACAAAAACTGAATGTTGAAGACCAAAACCACAGCTAAAAATTGTAACTTTGCAAAAAAAAATATTTGAATGGAATTAGCAGTAAAACAAAATACAAAAAATAAATTTGGACAATATTTTACACCAAAAGTAGTGGCCTCCTTTATGATTGGAATGGCTGATATTTCTCAAAAATCAAAAATTTTAGAACCTTCTTGTGGAGAAGGTATTTTTTTAGAATTATTACAACAAAAAGGATTTAATAATTTAACAGCGTTTGAGATAGATAAAGAATTAGCCCAAGAGTATAGTTGTGTAAAATATGAAAGTTTTGTTTCTGCTAAAATTGATGAAAAATTTGATTTAATTATTGGGAATCCACCTTATATTCGTTGGAAAAACCTTGAAGAAGAACTAAAACAAGAACTTTCGGGTAATCCAATTTGGAACAAATATTTTAACTCTCTTTGCGACTATCTCTATATTTTCATTCTCAAATCTATTGAGTTACTAAATGAAAATGGACAACTAATTTTTATTTGCCCTGAGTATTGGATGAATACTACTCATTCCATTTCATTAAGAAACTATATGGTTCAAAATGGTTATTTTGAAGAAATATACCACTTCAACGAAACGCCAATTTTTGATAAAGTAACGGTTTCAATTGTGATATTTAAGTTTGTAAAAGGCAATCGGAAATCAGACAAAATAAAAGTTGCAAAATTTTATGCCAATCAAAAATTGACGACAGAAACGTTATACAACCTTAAAAATCAAGTTCGATTTAAAGACGCCGAGTTTTTAAGTGTTTCACAATTTAAAATAAATGAGAGATGGCTTTTGCAATCAGACGAAGTAAGAGCAGAATTGCAAATTTTAGAAATTAACTGCTTAAAGAAAAATCAAAACGCAGTACTTAACTTATTTGACGAGAATAAACAAGAATTTCATACTATTGGAGAATTTTGTGATATTGGTAATGGCTTGGTTAGTGGTTTAGACAAAGCATTTCAAGTAAATGGACACGTTTTAACAGAAAATGAACTCAATGCCACAATTAATGTAGTAAAAGCAAAAGATTTAAAGCCTTTTGTAATTGATACTATAACAAAATACATTTACATAAACGAAGGATTAGAAGAAGAAAATTTTAAAGAAAATTATCCTAATTTTTATAATCATTTTCAAAAATACAAATCAGATTTAGACAAGAGATACCAATACAATAGAAAAATTAATTATTGGGAATGGGTCTTTTTACGAAATCTAAATTTATTTAAAAAAGAAGATAAACGAATTTTTGTTCCTTGCAAAGAAAGAATTTCTAATAAGGATTACTTTCGTTTTGCTTTGGTAGATGGCGGGGTTTTTCCGACACAAGATGTAACGGCAATATTTAGAAAACCCAATACAAAAGAAAGTATTGAATACATTTTAGCTTATCTAAACAATCCAATTATTTTTGATTGGCTAAAATGTAATGGAATAGTAAAAGGAAATATAGTTGAATTTTCTGAAAAACCAATTGCAAGTATTCCTTTTAGAGTGATTGATTGGACAAATGAAAAAGAAGTAGAATTACATAATTCGATTTCAGAACAAACCAAAAATTATCTAAAAAATCAAGACAAGTCTATGCTTGACTTGATAAATCAATCATTTAACAATTTATTTAGCATAACACAATGAACGTCAATTATACAGAATTAATCGAAAAAGTAAAGGGAACATTTGTACAAAAACCCCTTTCAGGAACTTTGTCAGGACATTCAGCAGGAGAACCCTTTGACAAACACGTTTATGGTGAAATAAAAAAGAAATTACCAAATAACACATTTAGACAATACGAATACCTAAACGACTTGTATAGCAAAAATGCAGAAATTATAGGCGTTAAAGCAAGACAAGAATTATTCGATTCGCCAAGTGTACTCTTTTTATTAAGCAGAGGAAAAGAGGCAACTAAAAAATGGTCATTAGAAAATCCTTTTGATGAGAAGCAAGATGATACTGCTGATATCCTTGTTGTTAAAGATGGTTTTTATGAAGTGATTGACATTAAGACAAGGAATTTATCAAAAACTGCACAAGCTCCAAATATTATTTCAGCGTTCAAATTAGCACAACTTTGTGCTATTATGTTAGACAATAAAGAATTTGATAATCTTTCAATTAATTATTTTGAAGTAGATTGGCTTTTAGAACAAGATAAATTAGTTTGTAAAGACGCACATTTTGTAAACCTATTCAAGTCAATTCCAGAAAACTTGTACATAAATTGGGCTGCTGCAATGCAAATTCAATTTCACGTTTGTAATTTAGACCAAGACTTTAAAGGAACAATAGAAGAGTGGGCAAAAACTTACCTAAAACATTTTGTGGTACAAGTTTACAGGCGTTCAGAATATATGATTGAAAAGTACGCTAAACCATTTGAAAAATATATTGACTGACAAAAACAAAACGGTACAAAATATGGGTTTTACGAAAAAGAAAGTTCAGTCTTTAATCGAACATTTGGACTTTCTGTTAACAATTTGTACTAAACCAAACATTTATGCTTCTTAATCCGCTTCTTTGCAAAGTCCCGAGTTGATAAATGAAAGCTACACCTTCATAATTTCGGCTTCTTTGTGAAGGAGATGCTCATCAATTTGTTTTATAAAACTATTGGTCAAGATTTGAACTTCTTCTTCTGCACTTTTGCAAATATCTTCCGAAGTGCCTTCTTTTTCTAATTTTTTTATCTCGGTATTGGCCTCTTTACGAGCATTTCTAATTCCAATTTTAGCATCTTCGGCTTCAGATTTGGCTTGCTTCGCCAATTCCCGTCTTCGGTCTTCGGTCAAAGGCGGAACGCTAATAATGATTACATCTCCATTATTCATAGGGTTGAAACCAAGATTGGCAATCATAATCGCTTTTTCAATAGTATGAAGCATGTTTTTTTCAAAGGGCTGCAGGGTAATGGTTCTCGCATCGGGAACACTAATTTTTGATACTTGAGAAAGCGGTGTTGCCGACCCATAGTAATCAACAAAAACGCTTCCTAACATGGCTGGCGAGGCTTTTCCAGCACGAATATTTAGGAAAGATTTTTCTAAATGCGCAATAGAACCCTCCATAGATTCTCGGGTGCTATCTAAAATAAATTCAATTTCTTCAGTCATAATTCTCAGATTTTAGATTTTAGATTTCAGATTTCAGTCCCGAAGCTTCGGGATTAGATTTCAGATTTCAGACTCTTGCTATCTGCTATCTGCCATCTGATACCTGCAAACTGCTATTTATATATTCACTTCAGTTCCAACATTTTGTCCTTCGCAAATTTTCAATAAATTTCCTTCTTTATTCATATCGAAAATTACTATGGGGAGTTTGTTTTCTTGGCTCAAAGTGAAAGCTGTGGTGTCCATCACATTCAAGCCTTTTTTGAGTACATCATCAAACGAAATATAATTGAATTTTGTAGCCGAAGCATCTTTTTCTGGGTCGGCAGTATAAACACCATCTACTCTTGTTCCTTTAAGAATCACATCGGCATTTATCTCCACACCTCTCAAAACGGCAGCGGTATCAGTAGTAAAATAGGGATTTCCTGTTCCAGCTCCAAAAATCACGATTCTCCCTTTTTCAAGATGACGATCGGCTCTTCTTTTGATGTAAGGTTCAGCAATGGATTCCATTTTCAAGGCAGTTTGCAAACGGGTTTTCATTCCTTTGTCTTCGAGTGCACCTTGCAAAGCCATTCCGTTAATTACGGTTGCCAACATTCCCATATAATCTCCTTGAACACGATCCATTCCGTTGCTAGCTCCCGCGACCCCTCTAAAAATATTTCCTCCACCAATTACAATGGCTATCTCGACTCCTTTATCATGGACTTTTTTGATTTCGATGGCATATTCGTCCAATCTTGCAGGATCTATACCATATTGTCTGTTGCCCATTAATGCTTCACCACTTAATTTTAGAAGAATTCTTTTATATTTCATTTTGTTTTTTTGTTTGATTGTGCAAATATAGTTATAATCTGTTTTTTAAAAATACAGTTTTTAAAAATTATACTTTTGAAACAATTGAATCTTCAAACAAAGTTACATCCATTGCATTTAATACATTATAATCGCCAATTTTGGTTCTTCGCAAAACGGTTAAGTGTGCACCCGATTGCAATGCTTTGCCAAAATCATAAGCCAAGGAACGAATGTAAGTTCCTTTGCTACAAACCACCGTAAAATCGACTTCGGGAATTGCAATTCGGGTAATTTCAAATTCGTGAATCGTGGTTTTTCGGCTTTCGATTTCTACAAATTCTCCAGAACGAGCATGCTCATAAAGACGTTTCCCCTCTTTTTTTATGGCCGAAAAAATAGGTGGTTTTTGGTCTATTTCTCCTAGAAATTGTTTCGCCGTTTCGAGAATTAAACGTTCATTAATATGCGAAATATCGAAAGTTGCATCTATTTCGGTTTCTAAATCATAAGATGGGGTAGTGGCTCCAATATAGAAAGTTCCAGTATATTCTTTGGCTTGCCCCTGAAGTTCGGTAATACGTTTAGTAAATTTTCC
>Ga0316612_1000296_pt1 | contig 16891 bp, 20 predicted proteins | sample MIS2016226_MG_FD_207676 | JGI IMG/M metagenome (GOLD analysis project Ga0316612, IMG submission 207676) | Microbial mat bacterial communities from Middle Island sinkhole, Lake Huron, Michigan, United States - MIS.2016.226 | ecosystem: Environmental > Aquatic > Freshwater > Lake > Sediment... | reverse complement strand
TGCCCATATCGCAAAATGGAATTATTACCACACATTTGTTAGGCAATCACTTTTGCAATGACCGTGTACATTTGCGGGGCTATTATGTCAAAACACCTCCAAAATATGAGGATGTCCTCAACGTGAACGTGGATAGCGATTTAGTCCATACTGAAGTTGTGGTGTTAAGCTCCACTATCCGTGAGGGTGTTGAAACTTGTACGGTTCTGGCTCCTCAAGCGCAAAAAATTGACACAACCGCTTTACACCTTCTTTTAAACGGCAATTATGAAAGTATCTCGCAATTCTCCTCCACTCTTGAGGAATTTGAATCAGTAATTGACGTGCGGGTATTCGATGTTGACCGTCCATTCAATGAAGTTGAAGATACCCAGCAGGTTGTGGGGTCTCTCATGAGCGTGTGGGTGCCACCATTAGCAAAAGTAGGTGAATCGGATTCCCAGTATCCTAACGGGGTCTCTAGCTATTCCCCTGATGAACCACTGGAATTGAGTGATGTCCAGATGCAATTGATGGGTATTAAGCCCCAAAACAATTCCACCATTCCAATTGATGAAAAATCTGAATTACTCCCTCACGCATAGGGTTATGTGAATAGCCGCTAAATAATACCCATAACTCAAAGCCCCCATGAATGCAAAGTATCGCATTCGTGGGGGCTTTTTTGTTGCCTGAACTAAATAACTTATTTCCAGGACGGTCTCTCGATGTAAATGTCCACACTTTCTCGGAGGTCTCTCGATGTAGAAGCCCCCTCAGAGAGTGGGGGCGTTTCCGCTTTCACTATCACCACACAAAATTCCGCCCAAATAAAATATCGGTCTGATGTTAAATTAGCGAGGTGTAGGAGTGAGAAAAATAAAATCAATGATTGAGAGTGGTGCGTCGTTGTCTCAATCTAAACTGCTCTGAAACTTTATTTTGGCGGACTAAAGTAAAGAAGAAAGAAGTTAGCGTCCATTTAAATAGTGAGGTATCTGTATGAGTCACCCAAGTTATGAAATTACTCCCGGTGAAATCAATCGATTTACGTTTGAGCCACGTCACGACGCATCGAGCGGTGGGGCTAAGATATATTTTCAATTGCGTTCATCAACAGTGTGTTTTACGACAAATGAGTTTAATGGTTGTGGTACTACCACGATCAAACTCGCCATGCCACCAAAAGAGACTCTCGGCAAAAGAATTCTCCGTGCATGGATATACATTAATGAGGATGTTCTTAAGCATAGTTGTCTAGGAACATTGCTCATCGAACTTCCTAGCGAGTTAGAGGAGTTGACATCATTCGTTACTGAACATTGTCCCAAAACGCCGATAATTATTAGATCGCCCTCACTCAAGCATATTGGGGTATTGGCGACTACTAATGCGTGGTTTGACACCCCGCCTTTGAGTGTGAGCCAAGCGGCTATTTGTCAGGGTTCAATCAATGTTGGGGTGGGTGAGGGTAGCGTGGCTAATCCGAACAAGTGGGAATATCCAATCACGAGCGGCGATGTTACATTCACAGCCAGATTTAATCCTCAAGACTCTCCTTTCCCTCTTCTCAAGTATAGCGACACCTTGAGAGTGCGTCATCTCGCTAACGTGGGTGCACCATCAATCCCAATCACAGGCTTCGATGATTCACAAGTCTTAGAATCCTACACACGGGGCAAAGGTAAGGTAGGTGTTATCAAAACGTATCGTTTGACACATGAGCGATTCGACTGCAATCTTACCTTTCCAGTATTGGAAAAGGTTGAAATTTTAGAAGCGTCAGCAAACTGCAATTTTCCTGCATTGAGAGAAATCGGGGCGTACATGGTTCTCAACAAGTCCCCTGCCACTTTCCAGTGTTGAACAAGAAAGGCGTGCTCATGCAATGGTTGTACAATCGCATTGACGGGTTAAATGTGATAAAACCCGGAGGGCATGAATTTGCCTGGATGTTTATGGTGTCCGGGTATGATACCCCTATATTTGTTGAAGGTGCGAAATGTGAGGACAGTGGTGTGCTAAATATCATTGTCAGTATCGGTTGTTGCAGATTCAGTTTTGATAAACTCAAAGAGATGGCTCCAGACGAAATCAAGGAATTCGTGTGTAGAAATTTTCCAGACATGAGTTGGAGTTTGTGGGCTAAACACAAATACCGTTTGGTTAAAATAATTGAACAAACAATCCAAAATCACTTCCATGTGCTTCCACCCATGCCTGTGGTTTCAACACCCACAGCTTGTTGCGAGCTTTCCAGCACTGCGGTAGTGGGTAAGTCCTAGTTTAAATGAGGTGTATTATGAGAAGTTCACTAGACAATGCAGTCGGCGTGTATGCACGTAGAGTCAAGCGTGTGCCTAAATCTGAGTTGGTTGAAAAGTTGTATGTCCTACGTCAGGAAATTGTTACAAATTTGTTAGCGGTCAGTGTTGCTCTGTTTGATACTCAGGCGGTATTATTCTCTGATGGGGAGTTGCCGGTCTTGATTAATGAATTGAAGCAATATTATTCATTAATGCTTGAGGTGTGGTCAATTGACGATATTATCACGATGCCGCCGGTGGATCGCACGCCTGACCGTTGGTGCTACACTCTTTTCCGGGCATTGGACGACAGTTATAAAGAATTGCATGCCCGTTGCCAAGCAGATGCTGTCCACACATTCAATTCAGTTTTAACCAGGAAAGAGCAAGCCCTCTACAGTATCGACGATTTGGAAGAGTTGCCGGGCGACATTAGTGATCGGGTGATGGATAAGTTTGATTACGAGAAGAAGCATGTGTGGATGCTTGCATACTCAACCATTACGTTGATGCTCAAAATGGCAGAATGTGTCGCTAAACGTGATTCAGCACACGATGTTATTGTGCTGTGCGAAGAGATTGAGGCACTCTCCTCTAGGGCAGTTAGACCAGACTTGCCTGACGATACTTGGATGGGGTTACATCTCAAAACCTTGAATCTGTGTCTGATGGTGGCTATTGGTGATGTAGATACCTTAGATTGGAGAAGTGTGTCAACGGCAAAGACTGTTGCAATACTGGCGCAAGATTTGATATCCGGTTATTGGGTATCATCTCAATTCAATCCCCCAATTCTGGCGGCGGGGTACAGTACCGATTATCACTTCGATGTCATAGCTTTTTCGTTGTGGCACACTTTGCGAGAGGTGCTTACTGAGGGTGATGGTTCTGCTGAGTTGATGGGTTTAGAGTGGGCACAAACCGCCATCCCACGCTTCAGAGAATTTAGCATGTGCAGTTCAATGATGGAGCTTAATTGTACGAATGCGTTTGTGCAACAGGGTCTCCCTGGATTCGTAGATTACTATCTCAATGATATGTTGAATGCTGAAGTTGGCGACAACCTCCATCCTATAATCGACACCTTGTTTAGATTGATGGATGGCAACTGCGGCAAGGCTGTGGAGAATGAATTAGCAGAAGAACTATTACAATCCTATGCGACGTATGAAAGCACGAAGAACCTCCAGGATAATTTGCGTAGCATGCAGTATTTTCTCGCCAAAGTTACTTCAACTACATTTGCAGTGTTGGAAACTCTTCAATGCACATCGGCGACACAACAGTATCTCCCAGAATCAAATGAACCAACCCAGCTGCATAAATGGTTTGCGTCCCATCTTCTGAGTGAGAAGGTTGTTACGACGCTGTGCGCCTTTTACTGCAATGAAACGGTGTTGAAGAAAAGTAACAGGGTCGCAAAAGTCACAGAGATGGCTATTTGGGCAATATTAGCCATTATCACTCATCAACGCAAGAATCATCCGTTTTACAGACTCACACAACATCTGTTTTCTTACAAAAAACCGGCAGCACCTTACTGGCTTGGGTCGAAGTTCATCATTGAAGACTCATACTAATCTTAAATTCAATCGTGCGGTTGAGCACTCGCCGCAACATTAAAGGAATCACTATGTCTATCACCCCAAATCTGTTGGGCAGTTTAATCAAAATCGCCTATCTCGATATGTTGAACGCAAAACGCCCACTTCTCCCTGACCTGACATCAAGTGCGCTCTACTACAGAACACAGCTTGTTATTACAAACGTTGACACTTCAGCTTTGTTGAACGCATATCCAATCCATAATGACAACTCGGTTGTCTTGGAAGGCGAAGTAGAAGGAGTTCACTCATGCACATTTCTGACGCGTGTCAGTAATATGGACGGGCTTGGAATTGATGTCGAAACGCCTGAAAGCGGGTATGAAACAGTGCTGGCTGGAGCTTTTCCAGTGAATCGTGTTGACCAAACCATCATCCTCGAAGGGATATCCTCAATGGTGGAGGCGCAGTGTATTGTTCTGGCAGTTCAATACAACGTGCCTAACAATACCAAGCTCGCAGTAGTTCTGGATTTATCTTCACTGAAATTATACAAACCAGCTTGTATTATGTGTCGAGTGTTTCGTTGCTTTATCATCACTGACGCAGATGTTAAGGTTGGTTCAACTCACATTCTTCAAGTCCCTTCATTACAGGAGAAATCTCATGTCTAATCAATTGTCAAAACAGATGGTCAAATTCGTGCACTCCACTCCCGGAAGCAAGGGTGCGATGAGCACTGCACATTGCGCCTTCATCCCAGAATATGTCTACGATCTGGGGTTTATCCAAAGCCTCTATAACGTGGTTGGGGGAGAACACATGCATTCAGCGGAATGTGTGGGCATCTTTAAAAAACGTGAGCATGAATATTCTACAATGCCAGTGTACTACGCAGAAGTCATTGACATTAGCAGCATATTTGCACTTAACGAACAACTGGTTGCACTCGTGCCGTATGGGGATATTCAACATACAGGGGGGCAACCAATGGCTCGGCATGAAGTTGAACGTTATCAAAAGGCATGTCGCAGTAAACGCAAGCTGCTCTCCCTGATACTGTTCCACTCTTTCATGGACTATGCACGAAAAAACAGTCAGGAAATTGACACGAGGTTCGAGAAGGGTGCTGTAGTAACACATGAAACTTCTCAAGAATTTAGTGTCGGAGATGGTATTTTGATTTTATCCACAGACCAGAACTTTCTGAATTGTCTGGTCTAAGGGGCTAACGATGAGTGTCCCACAGATAAGTAGTGCACATTTCAATGGTGACAATGTTGTGCGGTCACTACTCAAATGGGTTGGAAGTAAGCTGAAACTCACCCACATCCTTGCTCCGGCGATCATAGATGAACTCGCTGCGATGCAAGGTCGCAGTGTGGGTTCGAGATTGCAGTATATCGAACCTTTTGCTGGGACCGGGATTGTGGGTCTGTCTGTGTTGGGTGCAATGGTCAAAATCTTAGGTGACACATCCAACGAAAGCGATTTACCAGAATTCCATTTCTTTGATAAAAATGCTGCTCTAGTGGAGTTTATGAACGTTGTCACACTCTTCCAATCGTTTGCAGAGGATGACATCAGTGCATATAATTCCGAGAGCAGTATGGAAGTTAAATCAGAAATGTTCCTCAAATGGAGGGGCGACTTCAATAGATTGAATGCTGGGTATGCCAGTGGAGTGAATGAACGTCGTGCTGTGTTATTTTGGCTATTGAATCAGGCAGGCTTTAACGGGCTGTATCGAGTGAATGGTTCTGGGATTTACAATGTGCCATTTGGTAAGAGGGTGAAGCTGCCGGTTTTGTGCCAAGGTTCAGAATTTTACTCAAGGCGTGAACAGTTGCGCTTAGTCCTCAACAGCAATTTATGTCGTGGGTTCAAAAACATCCCACGTTATACTGGTATCGATTCATACGTTGGGGCAACCGCTTGGGATACTCACGTAACTTCCCCTGAGTCGACATTTGTGTATTGCGACCCTCCTTACATGACTGGAGAAGGCAAAGAAAACGCACACACCGCTTACACGGCGGGAGGGTGGTCGCAATTCGATTTAAACACACTGTGCTGGTCATTGATGCGTTTGCACCATGAAGGCATGCGTTGGATGCTGTCCAACTCAGATGCTATCATACCTTTGATCGACAGACTGTTTGGGGAGACTTTGGGGAAGGAGTTATTCGTTTACAAGATTGATGTGAGACGTTCTGTGGCTGCTAACGCCCAAGCACGGGGTGAAACATGTGAAGTGATAATCACAAACTTCGACAGCGACTTCCTCAGAACGACATGTGAAGTGGTAACTAGAAACTAACAGGAGGTAGTGTGTCAAATATGAAGAAGTGTGGGAAACGCCTCTGCTTGGCGTGGATACCGCCTGTGAACACTGATGAGTTGTCAATTAGCGCAACCGTACTGAGCTACCACACTTCAGTGGACAGTGCGATAGCCATGTTCAAAGGTGTCTTGTCGTCAGACAGTCGCATAGATGACTTATTAGGCTTCCATATTCAATCAGTCCTGCTAGAACGTGCAGAGGATAATGAGTTCTATGCACTTCCAGTATTATTTTTGGAGGTTGACTACGACACGACAGGTTGGTTTGATAATGCGACATTAGCGTCATGTTGTTTATTTGCTATCGCAAACGATGACGCTATAAGAACTGGAAAAGTGACGTCAAATGACATCGTCTCAGAATTTTACACCGAAGGTGTCGTGTTCGATGGAGTTTCAGAAGTGCTTCACTCTGATCTGACAGCCCCTTGGGTCTCCTACTTTGCTCTGTGGAGTTTAAGTTTGGAAGAACATTTAGATAATTTAATTAAGAGGAATAAATAAGATGACACTCAAGTTTTCATTAAACCCCAACTTGCTGCGTTGTGTAGATGTCACCCCTAGTGAAATGGTGGACGCAGTATGCGACATTTTCAACACGGCGAGCGCAAGACGGGCTGGCGAGAAACGCTATGACATAGAAACCCCTGTTGGGAAGCAAAGTCAGGTGATGTTTGGCGATTACGCATCACAGCTCAAATTAGGTGCTACCCCAATCGCAGAAAGCATCTCAGGCGTCAACAGATACAAATTGTACATTGTTGCCCAATCACTGTACGATGGATGCACCTACGAAGACACCCCTCACGGTGGTCGCACGTATGATCTTGGTATGTTTATGGACGTCAATGCTACTGACGGCAGTGCAGTGCCAGAAGAATTTGCAGTCAAGGCATGTGCGGCTGCGAACTATCTCCTTGAATCAGTTCTCTCAGAATTACAACGGCACATAGTGAACACAGGTTTTGCCTTTGACGACTACAACCATTTTGTCTTTAAGAAGTTCATACGTGGGGTTGACTTGGATGGAAACTCTCGTGTGGCGTCTCTTCCAATGTTGGTGTTGATGTTCAAAATTTTTAACGTTATGCCGGAGCTCGACAAGTCGTACTTATGGGATGATGTCAAAAAATTCCTGCACGACGAAGATGGGAAGTTCACAATCGAAGCCTCGTTGAAGAATCGTATCACTCGTGACAATCAATCTCCAAAAGATATTAGTTATCTGGTAAACGAATTCATACACAAGGGGCTGGTCAACCACACTGAAGTTGACATCTTCTTACGCCACGCAATCACTGATCTTCACGAGTTTTGTAGCATGCACACACTCCACAAGTCTGTTTTAAAACGTGGGGAGGGCGAAGTGATTCGTTTGGCGAAAACTGTGGCGAATTTGATCGTGGTCACATCGCTCAATGGTCTCACAGCTTCAATCGGGAAAATGTTGCAGGAGATGGAAAACTTGCCGAGCGTAATATATGCGGCTATGGGAAGTTACGTCCACGCTAGTGACACACCTCTTACTGAGGGGGCTGCTCGTTTAGAGGGGCTTGCGGGGAGCTTGATGGCTGCCACAACATCCAGCGGACTTACGACATCAGTTGAGAAAATGTTGCGTGAGATGAGGGACTTGTCTAGCGACTTGTGCACTGCACTGAAAAGTAACTCTACTCGTGATGTACCTCTTAGTGAAAGGGACATAACGTTGGAAGCAACCAAACCCATAATTCTCAGTTACATCAAAGACACGAAACAATGCAACACGAAGGCAGTGACTGTGTATTCCCCACGTGGGCATAGTTATGTAACAGGTTATGTTGATCTAAATGGTATCCGCGTGGTTTTGAGTAAGGATGCCGACCCGTTTGGGCTGGTCACTGCCGCCTTCTCAGACATCCAGAATTGTAATGGGCATGATTTAAGCTCATTGGAAATCGACGGCACTCCCAGTTCTATGACTAGCAGTGACTTCCAGGGCGTTATTTATTACAAAGACATCCCAGTCATCGCTATTTTCAAAACAGAGTTTAGTGGGTTTGAGGTGCCAGGTCTGCTGTTCAAACCACTTTGCCCTGAAGTGGGGGCGGCTGTTTTAGTTCTGATGCGGGACGGCTACTTCAACAGTGGACTCGACTTCAGAGGCAGTCACGCCAATTACATGAAGACATCGATTTATGGCTGGATGCGATGGGGCAGTTTACCCAAGGATTCTTTCTGCGTGACACGACTGTCAAATACTGAGGATGGCGATAAGGCAGACTTATTGAAAATGATCGTGATGATGGCTGACGCTGTCCCTTCAGAGTATGGGACGCTACAGTTGCAGATGCAGTTATCATGTATGGTTTTCCCACACAAGCTGGAAGAGCGGGGAGAAGCTGGGGCTGAGGGAGGTTTGGATTCTCATGAGATAGTGGCGTGTCCCATTAACGAAAAAAATTTCGCCTCAGAGAACAGAAATCTAGTTGTGACTCTGCTACATAGTATATTTGGGGGGAGGATTGAAGGAGCGATAGACTATGCACAACTAACTGAATTAAAGTGTGTAGCAATGCACATGGGGAGTTATGCAACAGTTGTGGAAAGTGCGGTGAGTACTATGTTACATTTCACCACCAACGCCCATATTGAAGAGTGTGGAAGAATCCTGACGCAGGCATTACTCAGTCATCATTTTGATCTGGTCGCTGAACTGATTAACCTGTTCGAGATCAAACGTGCCCACACATACGCCAAACAGGTGTCTGATCAGGTAATCGAGTTGTGGAGCGAACACAGCAAAAATAATCGCACAGACGAAAATGGGGTCAACTACCTGTCTTTACTGAATATCAGCGATGTGATGCTTCGACTCTTGACCGCAGAAACAGTACCAACGCCTTTGTGGGATGAAGTTGAACTAATGCCGAACACCCCTCTTTATCACATTCCTGCGAACATCCGTCACCATTCCAATCCTTCACAATGTTACACAAACTATCTCCGCATCACTCGTGGCAGCGGGGTTGACAACAATTACATTGTGTGTATCAATGGATACCCATATCACGTGAGAGCGCGGTACATAGCCATCGCTCTGATGGAAGCTGGAATCATTTCTGGATTGATGGGCGGCAGAGGCTCGTCTGAACTCAAACCATTTGTAGAAGCTCGTCGTCTCATCTTCAAGGCGCAGACTCTGGTTGTCACTGAGATAACGAGAGATTACGAATGTAAAACACCGATTGTATTTAAATAATTCAACACTAATAGGAAGACACGTATGCTTCATTTAGCCGCAGTAGCATTAATGGTTGTGTTATGGGCGTCATCTTTGTATCCCCTCGCGGTGGTTGAGCGGGCGTACAGAGTGATACGACTCAAATACCTGACACTGTCAGAATCAGGGGCTGGAGTATTTATGTTGATAGCTGAGTATGTGATGATGTCATTACTATTGATGGTGCTATTTCTAACCTCGCTGGCTTTTCTCACAACTGCATTGTGGTGGACTTATACGGGGGCGTAGCAATGTCTGGTGAATAAATCACCCTAATAACAGACCAATAAGTAAGTCCAATTCAAACATTTGATGCTCTAGTGGTGTGGTTTATCGACGTCTAAATGGCGATACCACTTTGAGTGTCAGTGTTGTTTTTTAACTGCAAGTAAGGGTATTAACTTCAACTGGAACAGCAGCTTAGTCTTGAGTGTACTATAGAAAATAAATATGTTTGTCGTCTCTGTAGTACTCCACTAGATGGTGATGTAATAAAGCCTTTGACTTTAAGTCTTTTAAATAAAAAGGTGTTGGGCAAACACTAACATCTTTTCTTTTAAAGGATTTAAAGTCAAAGTCAAAAGAAGTTCGCAAAATACGGGATTGGATGCCTGCTGAACTAAACAACTTACAAGGAGATGCCGATGCCCATTCTTGAAACCTCGATTAACTCACCAAGAGACTGCGGTTTCAAACTCGCAGCAAGACTCGCAGCCACAGCGTTGAATAACACGCTACGCTCACACGAGCTATTGGACAAAGAAGACTATATTGCGAGCAACACGCCGTATTACGCGGAGCACAGAGGTGAGTACCCAGCGACAAATCAGACATCCCTTCGTGAAACGCTTATAGCACTTCACACGATCATGGACATGGAGTCCAATGGGAAACTCTCAGGTCATCGGATTCATTTAGAGTGTGGAACATGGAATAACTGGCACTCCTGGTGCAGATCGGAGAGCATTTGTTTCACCGTAACCACATCAGTTCCCAACTGTTTCATCCACTTCAGCATCTCGTGTGAGTATCGGTGGGCAGAGGTCGAAGGTGTGCCTATACTCAATTTACATCCGAAGTTGCATGTGGTGAACTTCCGCTATCCGTCGCACGGCAAGTATGGCAAACACCGGGGTGTCAATAAGGCGCGATGGATTGAGCCAACAGGTGTGGCACTGTTCCCAATGTTCAGAAAGGATTATGACAGTAGTTCTAGTTATATTCGATTTAGATATTGGGAGCATGGCGTAAAATTGAATATAGCACTGAGTGTGGAGGAGCTCGAACAGCTATTAAAACACCCGGAAAACAGATACTGGATTAATGCACACAGAAGCAGAGTGCAGTACTCAGGGTACGATGTTGCCAGAAAGTGGAAGCACAAGCGCATGGCGAAAATCGAACGCAGTTGGGATGAGGACACAGACATCCGATACTGGAAAAACAAAACTCGGTTCTATCGACATGAACACTTATGCAACTCATTTTGGTTATAATATGCCACCACGTCCTATGTAAATCACGTGCAACACACTTTTAAACCACATTGAATTGGAGTCACTATCATGCCAGAACGTGCAATCGCAGCCAGAGAGGACGACAGACCGCCTCCCCCCTTTCCAAGACCCACCCCCTTTCCAATGGCTCAAGAAGAGTCTCCAACAGAAGTCGCTGTAGTCGATACAACTGGCACTAACGACGACAGCACCACTCAATCCGCGTAGTAACAACGCTGGCAGGATGTAGCAATACATTCTGCCTCAAATCCACAAACATTAATACATGATTAGTCCTGTGGAAAATGTAACTCGCTCTACCATCGTGTCATGTGTCACTGATGGCAGTACTCCTGACGCATCCCAAGTAGTTGTGGAATGGGAAAAAATAAAGACTGAAATAACACGCTTCAATGTGCGGAGATTCACTATTGAAGAATTAGTGGCAATGAAACACAGTGGTGAATTGGTACTGGATAGTGGTGGAAAACGGTGGTATCGCGGGCTGTATTATATGACCAACTTGTAAATTGCAATGAATTAGATTTAGTACTGAAATACTCACAACAATGAGGAGGCACAACCAATGCTGGACAAAAACAATTTTATAGTATTCGGGACAAACGTCATTCACAAGAGCGTGGCTCGCACAATTACTATGGTCACGATGGGATTCACTCCAGGCGACGGCATAGCATTCGGTCGCGTCAATAGATATAACATTAACATATATGGGCAAGCAACGGATGCGCCCATGTTACAGACGGCTTACACGTCGGTAGCGGAGCGGGACGCTGTGGCAGCCGAGTTGATGGCAGCGTTGTTTCAGACGGGTTGCGACACTGTAAACCTGTCGGATGAGACAGACTCATTGGAGGAGGTCGTACACCATGAGTAAATCGTCTGAGGCATTAAGGCAATTTTGCAAAAAGGTTGAACGCTACCATGCATCTAAGGGGCAGTTTATACGCATAGCCCTGGAATCGTTTTTGAGTAACTACGATGTGGGCGAGTTTCGTGTTGAGTTTGGGGATGACGTTGGAGTGCAATTTGCAGATGAGCACAGTCTTCCAAGAGAATTTGCTGTGACAATTTATCCACATTCCGATGAGTCTAAATCATTACCATTATTAGTGTGTATTGAAGATGCCTTGATTAAGTGGGTACACGACGATGTAGAAGCAAATCTATGGTCGTATGACCCACATTTTCTCGTGCGTTACATGGGAGGGAATATAAAACCAAAACATTTAGCAGAAGTGCAGGCGAAGTGTTGCGAGTCGTGTAATGGATTGATTTCGGCAGCCATAACTGATATGGAAGGTCTTGTCAGGAAGCACATCACTATGAATGGCTACATCGGTGTTTTAGGTGGAGACCCTCTTGTTGTACGAGCTTATTTTATCGACAGTGAAGAGCACCCAGACATCGGCGACACGCATGACGATGCTACGGTGCTGGTTTTCAGTACGCCAGCACAAACTTACGATTGGTGGAATCAACTGAGGACAAAACAATGAGTTTCTATATGTTCAACAACAAATCTGACAACAATCAACTGGTACTTGGGAAGACTTTTGCCCAAGACAACACGTTCAGTATCTCAGTAGACCGATCTTGCATCCCTAGCGGGAAGGCAATGACAACCGGCGAACTGACCACCGCACGGGTGGGAGAGTTTATTAAAAAACACATGGGAACGTCCATTGTTGCGTCACACTTTGTAGCGTTTCCAGAGGCTGTGGTTAGATACGCCTTTCACTGCGTGTCGTTACTTCATGAGTGTGGTGATTTAAGCCTTAACACCATCAACGAGCATTTGGGAAACATCTCAGTCAGGCTGGAATATGCAAATCTCGGCATGGTGTTTGAGGCTAAGTTCGATGTATTAAATGATCACTGCAACAGTGAAGTGGTGAATGTGAAGTTTTTTATTCACCTTAACAGAATGGTTGCGCAAATACTCAAGAACCAGACTGTTTCGCAATTGGGTTTTTGCACTGAGTATTTCGACATCTTCAAGACCGCCCTCTACGTCCCGCATGCGAAAACTGACGTAACCACCCTGGAGTTTGCGGTTGTTGGGTTGAAGGGGTTCGGGGCAAACACATGTTTGCAGATCACTGGTCAATTCAGAAAATCTTTAGTTTCAGGGCATAGTGTGGAGAGGGTGGTGCATGAGTGGGGTCAGAATAGCTGGTTTGAATTGATAAGCCCAATTGCTGTGACCCATAACGGCAAGTACGTCAGTTCAGTAGTTGTGAGAGGGCATTTTTTACACGGGTTTGACTTCGGTGGGAAGAGCCCGCACGACGTCTATTTGCGTGGAGATTCATTGGTTATGAGCCAGTGCGGCAGTGTCTAACTAACAAAAAAGGAGAGGAACATGGCATGCGAAAACAGTAGTATGTGTTGCAATAGTGGCAGTTGTGTGTGTAACGACAAGAAGGAGGAAAAGCCGGACAGCGTCGTGCCCCCGAACATCCCATTAATTCTTGGCAATGGGTTGCGGGAGATATCACTTGGTAATATCGCAGCGGGGATGTGGTGGTACCAAGATAGTAGGAAGGCTGATGTTCCGCTGCCCAATGGGGTTTATATCGTGGGCATTGAAGTGCCACCTAACGACTCACACGAGGAAGGTTCTGACGATGATTACTTGGATGTTGGAACATTCCCATCTTACGAAGCGGTAATGGAGGTAATTATAGACGAACAAGCCTTGCGTGCAGACTTCGTGTATCCGTTTTGTGAGAGCGGTTTTGGGATTGACAGCCACCCTTCATTTAAATATGACGTTTGGTTTGTACCGTTTGGTATCCACACAGAGCCTAGAAAACTGGTGGCTAAAGTGGAGTGGATGTTTTTTGACGAAGGCGAATCATTAGCCTATTTAATAGAAAATCACAATTAAGGAGAACAATATGAACCCTGCAGAAACTGGAACACACCCACGACTTGTTGCTAACGACGGGCGCGAAATGTTGTTTGGAGAATTTTTTCCGTTCCCGATAGAAGGAGCAGTACACGATGTAAGATTTGAGCGGCACAACGGGTCGATTGATATTTGTGTAGTTCACCCTGATGACGCTGAATTGCGGTCATTTACACTCACTCTTGAAGGCGGGAGAACAGTCGTTGCTGAACTTACGGCATTGGACGAAACCGAACGCCTAGTTAGATTCTTTTAAGGAGCAAAACATGCCACGCACACATAACACCTATGGGTTGAAAATGTCGTATGCAGAGCGCAGACGTATCAGGGCGAACAATAAGTTGGTTGTCAGAGGTGTGAAGATAGTAGGTGCGGTTTTAGCTTCATACTGCGCTTACATTCTCCTGAGCTATGTCTATGTCCTCATAAGCCCGATATGGGCTGAGGAAGTCGTGCCCAAACATCCTCCGAAATATACTTCAGTCAATGTGTATGATTGCACACATCGCTATGATCACGTTAAGTGTAACGTGGTCATAACTCAACATATGTATGAAGATGGGGAGTAGTGTATGACCCGTAAATTTATATTCGTAGGACACAGATTCACAGATTTATTTGGATACCTTGGTGTGAATTTTTTGCTGGTGGTGATGTCGGCGCATTTATGTACTCTGTGGTTTCTGGCTGAGTATATGGGTATTCCACAACAGCTTGCGTCAACACTGATAGGGGTCGTGGTAATTTTCATTGTGTTCAACCTAGTCTATTCTATCACTGCGTACATTGACTCAAGGGCTGTAGCAAAGCTACTAGACTTATACAGAGCAGCAGCACTGAACCCAAGTATTCAGGAAAGTTACCACATCAAGGGTGCGGAAATATCGGTTGAGTTTTGTGCCGGAAGTGTTGTGGTGTACACGTCGGCATCACCCTATGGCAGTACTCAGATGTATGGTAAGGTAAGAGTGTCCATTTCTGGGTCTTTGTCACTAGGTGGGGAAATGTTCACTGCGAGTGATGAATTTGATGAGTTAGATAACCCAGAAGAGTCTATCAGAAATATGTTTTCTGCGCTCTATGTTATGGCTATTGAGCCGAATTCGGGGCAGGTTGGGACAAAGCGGTCTCTAAATGGGAGAGCATCGACACCATTAAAAGACGCCCTTCCAATTCGAGATACTGAATTAGATGATCCTGAAACGGTGCGCTGGGATTTATGGCAAAAATGGAAAAAATAATGTTGGTTCTGATGTTGAGTGACCCTTGTGTAAACTGATTGGCAGGTTGATATAGACCACTGGCTCGCAAAGCAGTGGTCTATTTATAAACCTAATCAACAGAATTCTGAAATAAATGAGGAGACGTAAATGCAATACGCATACTATTCTAGGTCACGAGACGCCAGAGAAGGTCATATCCTAATCCTCACTCCAGACGGTATAAAACGTGCAACAGAGATCAGAATTACTGAAAGCACGTCTTTTAATGACGCAGAGTTGGTGGGTGTATATGAAGATGGTGGGGTGGTGGTAGTAAAATCAAAGCCAGTCACCTTGGACGGTCTAAATGTGGTAGGAGAGGGACATGAAGAATTCTCTGAAGTCTGGAAGAAGATCATATCCACACGTAGGGGTGTGATGGGTATCGATAACCTTTCCAGGGGGAGGTCGTATCGAATGTTGCGTTTTGGAGAAGAAGTAATTGTAGCAACTGAGGTGGTAGATGCTGATTACGTCCCCCACCATTATGGCACACAGCAGTGCTACAGTTGTGTTTTTTATTCTAATGATGGTGTGTGCAGTCTGGAGGTTGGTCAAATCTGCCACAAGTTCGGCGAAATTATGGAGTTTGGGGAATTGCCAGAACAGATTAAAGAAGTTTTTAGAACGTCGGCTGGGTATAAAGAACAATCAGAAGTGGCTGCTCAGAACTAAGAAGAGGATTGAATATGAAAAACCCGATCATGCAGGTGGTTGGATATATGGGAAGTGACGCACACGACGCAATTGAGTTGAAGAGATTTGAGGCTGGGATTGCCTTGATGGTGGAGTATCAGATTCGGTATGGAGGTTCTCCTATTTTTGTAATGACATACGTCGACCCCATGACTAGCACTCTGTATAGAATGTGGGTAGAACATGATGTAATTGACGGAATTGAATTGCATGGGTTCACAACACCTGATGAGACTAAATTTGACATCCTCGCACATTTGTCTAACATTCTCAAAGATGAAACGTCTGAGGAAAAATACGGCTTAGAGACTGAAGTGTTAGAGCGGTTAATACCGCACAGTGTTATTGTGACAAATGCGTTGACCATGTCTGAGATGGAACGTATGTACGACACACCACTGCCGGAAGAACGGGGCTGGTTTTGGGATGATGAGATAGCTTCATTCGTTCTGCCGTTCGCAAATGCGCATGACCAGTATGGGGAGGATTCTGCGGAGGTAGTCATTAATGATATACCATTTGATGATTTCGGAGAGCTTGGCGATCTTGATTGCGAGGATGATGAAGAGTGCTACGAGGATGACGATGGTTTAGATTTAGATGATGATGGCGATGAGTTATTCAACGACGAAGGTGAATTTGATTGTGATGATGGGTCGGAAGACGGGGTCTCATACAATACACGGTAGCTGAACTAATACTAATTCTTATTTAAGTTTTACAACCTAATTTACAGACCGCCACCAATCCAAGGTGGCGAACAAAGGAGAAAATCAGTGAATACCAAACAATACAAGGCAAACCATACCCCATTGCGTACTGTACCAAACACCAAGATTGGCGACGTTATCAACGCAGCCCTGATCAACGGCACTGCGCTAGATTTCAGAGTTGCAATCGACACTAAAATCTTCCAGCCCGATGAGGGATGGGCAAAACCGCAAGTATTTGCAACACACAAAGAACAATACATCCGTGAGGCACTTGAAGTTCCGTTTTTGAACGGAGGACTGGACGCAGCACACATTAGAGTTAGGTTGGGGTCATTTGGCAATTTGCTGACCGGCT
>Ga0316612_1000295_pt1 | contig 16920 bp, 24 predicted proteins | sample MIS2016226_MG_FD_207676 | JGI IMG/M metagenome (GOLD analysis project Ga0316612, IMG submission 207676) | Microbial mat bacterial communities from Middle Island sinkhole, Lake Huron, Michigan, United States - MIS.2016.226 | ecosystem: Environmental > Aquatic > Freshwater > Lake > Sediment... | reverse complement strand
CAAAAGCGATCTTAGCCGCTTGCAAGGCCTTAGTCGTCTGTTCGGGACAAATCACAGAGGCCGCACAAAACTTACACCACTTGCCGGCGAACAAATGCGGCTTCGCTTTTTTAAGTCTTGCGATTCCTTTTTCGAAAAAGATTACAAAATTTTGTAACTCTTCGATAGTTATTGTCCACGAGCGTGTCGTTTCTTCGTGAAACGCCCTTGGTTGAACGATCACAAGTTCGACCGTGTGAAAGTTCCAATGGTACTTGTCAGCTAATGCGATCGCGTAATAGATCATTTGCAAGTTTTTTTCAGGTTCAACCGCAACGCCGGCGCCGTGTTTGTAGTCCATTACAACCAACGAGTGGCCTTGATCTAAAATAGCACAGTCAACCGTCCCAAACATTTCGTTACCTTCGTGATCTTGCATCGGGAATTTAACTTTTGTTTCGACGATCATTTTTTCAGAGCCTAAGACCATACGGCTTCCAACGGCTTCGCGCATTTCGACAACCGCTTTGAACATTTCGTCGCCGTATTTTGCGATGAGTTCCGCATCGGACATCTGACTTAAAAGCATTTTTTCCATACATTCGTGCGCGGTCGTCCCCTCAACCGCGTACTTAGATTCACGAGGCGGCGGCGCTTTATCTATTAAAGCGATTGAGCCGGGGCAGTTAAGCCAACGCTCTGACGAACTCGCTGAAAGCTTCGCGTGAGCCTTAGTCATTTAACGCCGCCATTAAGGCTTTATAGTTTTCTTTTGGTGTGTCTTTAATATTTTTCGCACCAAACGAATGAACAGTCGCGATCGCTTTTTCACGCCCGTGTTTTTCTTGGAACGCTTGAGCGGCTTTGATTAAGTCTTCCATTTTAATTTCAGGCTCGATCGGAGTTTCGGGTTGTGCTTTTTCTTTTTTAGCTTTTGGTTTAACTTCCGCGCCGTCTTCTTTTTCAAGTTCGGATATGAAAGCTAAAAGGCCTCTAATTAGTGTCTGTTTTGTCATCGGTTTTTTCCTTTCGTGACGAAATTAGGTTGAGTTCGTTTGCTATTAAAACGTCTTTAGTTCTTAAATATTTGTTATAAATATATAACTCGTCTTGAGTCATGTCCTCGTGTGGAAGGTTAAGCCCTTGTGTACGAAGTTCGACAATTTTCTCGGACAGTTTTTCAAGTCGCGGAGTCTCAAGTCGCACCTTGATTTGATTCTGTTTGTACTGCTCTTTAAATACCGCTTTACGTGGAAAAAATTTACTCATGTTTTACCCCTGTTTTTCTTAAGTCCATATATTTCTTTTCCCATATTTTTGCTATTTCTATTTGGTCTTCGATAAGTTGATTTAGTCTCGTATTACGATCTAGTGCAATTTTCAACGCAGTCGAAAGGCTGTTAACATATTCTAAATTTTCAACCACTTTTATACCGTTTAAAAAACCAAGCCTAAAACATTCTTGAAAATGATCAGGGAATTTATAGTCGTTAAAACGCGTTTGAATTAAAGGATAAAGTTCCAATAAATTTTCAGGTATCCGTACCCTACCATAATTAGGTTTCATTTTTTTTATCCTTTTAATTATCGCCGCGAAGTGCGCGCTCTAAATAGATACCCGCACCTCGAAGGTTGATTTTACTTGTATGTTGACCCGAAGCTTTATCGAGTTCAAATTTTAAAATGTCGTAAGCTTTTTCAATCGCCGTCGTTAAACGAAGTTTTTCTTTAGCGTGTAACGCGCATCTTGTACATAAAAAAGTTTGATTAGGTTGACGAAAAAACGACGAGACCGCGGTATCACACTCAGCACAAAAAGCACTTTGAAACGGCGGCGCATTTTCTTTTATGGTCGAGTTAACTTTAACTAACATATCAATCCATAAACATAAGTTCTTTAAACATACCTAAAAATACTAATGCGTCATCGATACATTGATCGGCTATCTCTTTAGTATCTAGCTCTGTTAATTTTCCGTATGTAGCGTCTTTTCGCATTTGTAAAAGTATTTCCGAAAATAACTTTGACGATATATCTAAAACCACTTTTTGTTTTTGTATCGAGTCCATTTTTACCCCACTATCCTTTTTATGTTTTTTTGTTTTTGACTTATGGAATCCAAGACCCACTCGTCTATTGTTTCGTTTACAACTAAATATTGAATGAAGACCGCTCGTGTTTGTCCAATGCGATGACATCGGTCTTCGGCTTGCTCGTTATCTGACGGCGTCCATGAGTATTCTACAAAGATAACTCGAGTCGCTTTAGTTAGAGTTAAGCCAACCCCCATCGCTTGGATATTCCCCACGAACAGTCTTCGATTTTTATTAGATTGAAATTCATCAACGTACGCCATACGGGTTTTATTATCCGTCTCACCATTAATTAAAAAAGGTTCGAACTCTGATAAGCCCGTGCATAAACTTTTTAATACCGATTTATGCCAACCGAAAACTAAAATTGATTCGTCCATATCGTTTAATAAATCTTTAATGTACTTGATAGCAAATGCCGTTTTCGCCTCGCCTAAATCCCTACGATGCGCGGCTAATTTTCCAAGGGCTTTCGTCGTCATATCGTCAACCGCGATGTCGGCCATAGCTTGCTTATCAAATGAAGCGACATCTTTTTTAAGTTCACTTGAATCGATATAAACGCGGTCGTAAATCTTATCCGGAAGCTCGGTCAAAACTTCGGATTTTTTAACCGTGTGCATGAATTTTTCTTTTAATCTTATATGTAATTGATCTTGGTGACTTGCGCCGTTGAGGTTCCAACCAAAACCGTCAAAAAAAGCGTTACAATATTTTTCAGCATATTTAAAACGACTCATGTGATCTATTACTTGAGGCGCAAGCGCGTTTAACATTGGCCACAGTTCAATGGGGCGTGCGGGCATTGGCGTCCCGGTAAGCCCTACAACCCGCGTAGCTAAAGGAATAAGGCCGCCGTAGTTAGTGCGCCCTTTTTGACCGCCGAGAACCGCTAGAGTCCTCTGTGCGTCGTGGCTTTTAAAGCGATGAATTTCATCAATAAAAAGCCATTCAAATTTATGTGATAATAAAGCTTGTCTGACGTAAGAGTTAGCGACTAATGAATCCGGCACGATTAGCACGTCAGCCGACAAATCGTAAAGTTTTATTTCGCCGGTCTCGACTAAAGTAACCGATCGTTTCGGAACGCACCATGTGTTAATTTCGCGCATCCAATTTATTTTTAAAAAAGGCGGGCAGATGATTAAAGTTTTGCCACGAATTGCGTTCATACATAAAGCGGCTTCAATGGTTTTGCCTGTTCCCGGGTCATGTCTTAACAGACATCTATATCTAGTGGTCGCGTGATGAACGCCCCTCAATTGGTAGGGTCTAGGCGTAAGCCCTTTAGGCCAAACAGTTTCGGGCGCTTTATCAGTGATTTGAATTTCACTTTTTGCAAATTCTTTTAGCGCCGAGTCATCGGCATATTTTTTTAAATTGATAGCGATTGAATAATATTGAGTATACCATTTTTTTAGGACAGGTGACCACATAAGGCCCGCGTTTTTAGCGGTATGACGTAACTCGTAAGAGCACGTAAAAATAAACATATTGCCTGAAAAACTTAAAAACATAAACACCTAAAATAATAAAAAAAGCAATTAAATAATTTCGTTGACCCCAAACTAAGGCGCGGTCAATACTTTTGTCAATTCATATTTTATGAAATTTCATTTTTAATGAAATGTGATTATTTTACATGATGTCCTATTATGTAGTGTGATGTCTTATTACGGTGGGGGTTAATATATGACGTTAAAGACTTGGATTGAACGCACAGGGCGTAAAGAAGTGGCCGAACTTTTGAAAATAAAACAGGCTACTATCACGGCATGGCTTCAAAAAAAGCAAGCGCCAAAAGATAAAGTAAAAATAAAAATAAATCGGATGAGTCACGGGCGAGTAACGTATGCTGAAATGATTGAACCATTTCATGGGGATATGAATTAGATGAAAAACTTAATACAACTCGAAATAGAGCGTCTTCATGATTTAGGTCTTGCGATCATAAATATTAAAGCTAAAGACAAGCGTCCCGTAGATAGTAGCTGGACAAGCGGGCCAAGGCACACAAAAGCTTTTTTATTAAAGCAACATATTCCCGGAATGAACATCGGCGTCCGGCTTGGTGTGGCCTCAAAACTAAAAAACGGGAAATATCTTGCAGCTATCGACTGCGATTTAAAATCAAGTGACGAAAACGATTTAAAAATGATGCACGAAAAATTGAGCGAGATTTTTCCGGGTTGGAAAAACTCACCAAAGGTTTTGAGTGGGCGCGGGAACGGCTCAATGCACGTTTACGTTTCGGTCGATCAACCTATCAATAAGATAACTCTGTATCGCTGCGAAAAGTTAGTAAAAACATTTATGGGGCTTGAGGGAAAACCGTCAAAACGCGACATTGAAATGCTGACTAAACCCGAACTTGAAAAAGGTTTACGGATGCGTCCCGCGTTTGAGATCGAACTTTTATGTCAGGGCCAACAAGTTCTTTTACCCCCTTCGGTTCATCCTTTAACTAATAAAGAATATACGTGGGAAAAAATACTAGGAAGCGAAACGGATTTAATTGCGGCCTCGTTTGTAGATTATGAAAAACCGGAACGTGACCGCGTTCAAAGTGATCGCACGAGTCCCGCGAAAGGTTTTAAATTTAATGTTATTGATATCGACATATCTTTTGATTCCCGAGTTAATGGAAAATTCTACGAATTGATCGTTAATGGTGAGGGAATGGAACAATATAAAGATGACCGAACAGCGGCTTTAATGGCTGTATTTCTTTATCTGTGTAGACAAGGGTTTTCAGACGATGAAATTTTATCAATATTAACAGATAAGAAAAATTATCTAGGCGATGTCGCTTTCGAGCATCGTAAAACAACCGATCGCATGTACGCCGCCGCTTGGCTTCACAAATACGGGCTTCAAAAAGCACGTAACGAGATCGCAAATCTTACGTCTTTTGACGACGAGGTCGAGTTCATCGATTACGATTCATTGTCTAAAGATGAAAAAGAAAAAATGGCGATTGAACTAGATACGTTTTACGAGACGGAAGTAAAACCCGTAAGCGATTGGCGAGCGCTATTAAAGATGACGGAAAATGGAAACGTCAAAAAAACTAATTTTAATATCTATTTAATTATCAAAAATTCGTTAGAGGAAAAAGGCGGGTTTATATTCCACGATCTTTTTTATTCCACTGAATTTATTTACGGGGTTATGCCGTGGGAAAAAGACACCAAAATTGAAGTGCCGAGACGATTAAAAGACCTCGATTTAGTTTTAATCATAAATTGGTTATCGCAAGTTTGGTCGCTTGAGTGTGACGAAAACTTTGTTTTACGTGCTATCTCTAAAGTGGGGGCGCATTTTAAACGCCATTCAATCCGTGAATATTTAGAGTCTTGTAAATGGGACGGGGTCAAGCGCCTTGATTCATGGCTTAAGGTTTACATGCACGCCACAAATGACGATCACTATTTAAGTGTTATCGGACGCAAATTGATCTTGGCTATGGTGTACCGGGTTTTTCATCCGGGTTGTCAATACGATCAAGTCGTGATTTTCCAAGGCGGTCAGGGCGTGGGAAAATCATCCGCTATGCGCGCCCTTGGGGGCGAGTGGTTCACTGATAACTTAGGCGCGATCGGCGATAAAGACGCACTTCTCATTATTCATCGTCATTGGTTGATTGAAGTTGCCGAACTTGATTCGATGACTAAAGCCGATGCGGACCACTTTAAACAGTTCGTTTCAAGCCGCGTTGATGAGTTCCGTAAGCCCTACGGGCGCGTATCGGAAGCTTACCCCCGTCAATGCGTATTGGTGGGAACAACGAACCGGGAGGAGTTCTTAAAGGACGATACGGGTAACCGTAGGTTTTGGCCGGTCGAAGTGGGTGAGGTTGATGTCACGGGTCTTGGGGCTATCCGGGACCTATTATTTGCGGAAGCAATGACAGCTTATAAAGCCGGGGAATTACTATGGTCGGGCATCGATGAGGCGTTTAAGAATAGCTTAAAAATTATGCATGAACAGTTTGAAGTGACCGACGAAAGCGAAAATGAGGTCCTAAAAGCGTTGTCTGAAATTGAGTTAGAATGTGGAAAACTCCCGTTTACGTTGATCGAATTGTACGAAAAAATGAACCCGCTTAGTAACCGTGGAAGCGATTCGGTAACCTTGGCGACGTCTCACAGACTCGGTCGGGTACTTCGAAAGCATGGTTTTGAGAGAAAAACCTTCGTGGACGAAAAAAGTAAAAAAAGAACAAAAAAGTGGTTTTTCGCAGAAAAAGACAAAAAAGCACAAAAAACAGTCAAAAATGACCCAAAAGTAACCGTGGTAACCGATAAAGTAACCGTGGAAAAAATCGGGGTTACCGAGGACGTCGGATTTTAGTATGTATAAAATCAATACTTTAGCCCCCATACAAAAAACGGTAACCTTGGTAACCTTGAAATATAAAAGAATTTATAGTTTTTACTATTCTATACCTATAGCGCTCACGAGTCTTCCGCACTTTGAGCGCTCTGGGGGATTTCGGGAAAGTTTTGAACTTCCAAGGTTACCGGTTACCAAGGTTACCGGCGCCGAACAAATGATAATAGTTATCAGTTAAACGCTTCGCTTATTGGTGCCTATATTTTAAACACGAAAGGTTAAAAACTAACATGGAACAAAAATTTAAGATTCTTACATACCAAGAGTTTCGGGACGAACATTTAAACAAGACCGCGGAAAAAATGGTTTACGAAAACTACGTTGATAGTGTTCACGCGGCTAATACTTTGTGGGCTTTACAGCAAATGCAAATTTCGTCAATTCAAAGCCAAAAAGCTTATAACGCTTCGGTAAACGAATGTTTGGAGGGATTGCACGAACGCGCCAACGGTTTAAATGAACTTATAGGCATGCATAAAACTGCTTTGATCACACATAAAACTGCTTTGATCACACATAAAGCTAAGATTAAATTCTTAGATCAAGTCGCTTGGATATCGGTCGCTTTACATTGCTTTACAATACTTTACATTGCTTTACGTTACTTTACACGTTTTGGGGGTTATTAAATGAAGGAAGCTATATTTATTACGGAAGTTATGAACTCTTTAAAGGCACATGGTTGTGTCTTCGCTTATAAGCCGCCGGATAGCCCGGCGTCATGGACTCAAAGCATGACGAGGTTCACAGCGCCCAAGCCGTGCGATATTATCACATGTGACAAAAAAGGTTTAATATTGATTGAGTGTAAACAGATAAGAAAATGGGAAGCTTTTAGCGAGTACGATATGAGGCCTAGTCAAATAAAAGCTTTAGGCGAGGCCAAAGCTATGGGTCAAAAGGCGTACGTCTTTTTAAACGTCCGTGTGATACCCGAGCGGGTTAACATCTGTTTAATCTTTAATTGGTCAAAACTATGTGAAATATGGAAGGACCAAAAAGGCTGTATTAAAGCTAAAGAGATAAAAGAGCGATGCCAGTCGTCTCAAGCGATCATAGGGCATAATGGTATATTCGACGTGAGCGCGATTTTAGATATGTAAGTAATAAAATATTTCATTACGAGACACTTTGAAAATAAAATATTTTAGTACTTGCTTTTGTAATACTTATGTATTACATTAAATATATACAAAGGCGGTCAATATGAAAACTTTAAACGTAACAAACATAGATAAAATAAAAAACGGCTTACAATATTTTTTCGGCAAAAAGTATGGCAGTACCATGGCCTCTGATTACTTGGCTAGAGGTAAAGTTATAGTTACGAAAACAGGTATTGATTTTGAACTTGAAATGAAAACGTACCATTTTGATGAAAAGCTTAACTTAAAAAACGTCTCAATCTGGTAAACTTAAAAAATAAAGCTTGATTTTGTAATACTTGTGTATTACATTAGATATATACAAAGGCGGTTAAGATGTCAAAAGCAATGGAAGTTTTAAACAGTGAGATCGAAAAAATAACAACTGAAATATACGAGGCGCGTATCGAATATGATCGCGTTGACGCTAACGACGTGAAAGGTCAAGTGGAAGTTTTAAGTTTAATTTCTTTTTTGAATATTAAAATAACTACTTTAACAAATCTTAAAATTAAAATGGAAGGCAAATAATATGAAAAATATTTTATTAACTTTAACGGCTTTATTATTAGTAGGTTGTGGCGGTTCGGGCGGCGGTTCAAATGGTGGGAGCGTTCCGACTCCCGTTGACACCAATAATTTTCGTGTGAAATTTACGGGTGCGTTTGCTTATGTTGGTTGTTTAGTTACGATTGACCAAGGACTTGCGACCGAGTCGCATATCGCTTTAGCGAGTTCACAAATTGAGTTAACAGGTATCGCGCCGGATTTAGTTGATTACAAACTTTATCCAACGTCGGGGCCTTTAACATCTGAAAATGTTGTTTTATCTTGTTATAAATATGACCACGACCCGATTCAAATTAAGGTTGAAATTTATAACGGTAGCACTTTACTTGATACGAAATTTTTAAATGCTTATGGCGATAATGTTGTCGTAAGTGCGGGGTTATAATGATTAGAAAAATATTGTGTATGCTCGGCTTTCACGAGTATCAACTAGAAACGATGCGTATTGAAAGTAAAGGTCAATATCCGACCCGATTCATGCACTATAAAGAGTGCGTACACTGTAAAGGAATACCAAAAGATGAATAAATCAAAAATAACAAGTGTCCGGTTAAGTCCCGAAATTCTAAAAAAACTAAAGTCAAGCAAAATAAAATTAAATAATTTGATTACGGTACTTTTAGAGGAATATCTAGACTTGAAAAAATGTCCGACGTGCGGGCAATATGAGCTTAATGACGACGATGAACTTAAAAATAAGTAAAACACATATTCAAATTGCGTTTGCTAAAGGGTGGGGCGAGGTTTTGACCGTTGCGCCTACTCCCGATGTTTGGCTTCAATTTAATTCTTTTATTCACGACAAAAGCTTGCATTTAATTGGTGAGCCTCATTCTGTTTGGCTTGACGCCTGTTATCAGTTCGGAATCGAACTCGCAAGAATCTATGAAAATCCTAGTCTAACGGCTTAAGGACTTGACACGTAGTTTCCCAGTGGGAATCATAGGTGTATGCCTAGAACTGGTAAAAACCCATCTAAGAAAAATAAGACAACATTCCAAAAGAAGCACACCGCGGGAAAAAATCGAGCGGAACTTGATCGAGAGGAGCGTCTCGGTCGCTCACTATCTAGGGGTATGCTTTCACGCCTTTACAATATTTATATATGGTCAACCCCAAAAGAATTAGATGATTATTTAGCTAACCCTAATTTGTCGGCTTTCGAGCGACAAGTATGCTTATCAATCCGAGATAATTGTAATACCGGCGACATCGCTACGATTGAATATTTTGTCAGTCGTCTACTTGGCAAAATGGCCGAGACGGTAGTCCTCGAAGAGAGTGACTCATTTAAAGGTTTAACTCTTGATCAAATGCGAGAGGAGCACGCCCGTCTCGCTAAAATAAATAAAGTTACTTTCGATAATATCTTAAATAAAGACGAAAAAATGAAGGAATTAGAGGCTAACTATCGGCGACTCGCGGTTAAACCAGACAATAGCGGAAGTTAACGAGCAACGCCGGTTTAGAGACTGGACGATTCGAAATAACTTTCAAGCTTTCGTTGAACATTTTTGGCACGTCATAGAGCCGGGGACCCCCTACGTTGAGGGTTGGCATATTAAAGAAATATGTGAACATTTAGAGGCCGTCACGACATTTCATATCCCTAAGTTAATCATCAACATCCCCCCGAGGCACATGAAATCCATTATCATTGCAGCTATGTGGGCGCCTTGGGTATGGTTAACCAACCCGCATCGAAAATTTATTTATGCGTCTTACTCTCAATCGCTTGCGATGCAAGATTCTGTTAAATCACGGGACATTATTCAGTCGACAGAATATCAACGCTTAGTTAATGGCGCGTGGGCACTTCGCGAAGACGCTAATTTAAAAACAGAGTTTCAAAACACTGCGGGCGGTATTAGGGTCGCGACTTCCGTGGGCGGTACGCTTACAGGTAAAGGGGGCGATTACTTAGTCGCCGATGACCCTCAAAGTGCGACCGATGCGCATAGTGATTTAGTACGTAACGAGGCTAATCGTTGGTGGGACGAAGTAATGTCGTCACGAGCGAACGACCCTAAAAAAGTCGGGCGTGTGGTCATACAGCAACGTCTTCACGAAAACGATTTAACAGGACATCTATTAAAAAAAGGCGGGTACGATCATTTAATTCTACCCGCTCAATACGAATCAAACTCTAAATTAAAATCAAATACGTTTTTACAATTTAAAGACCCCCGAGCTAGAGACGGCGAACTATTATGGCCCGCGAGGTTTAGTCTTGAATCTATAAAAGAATTAAAACTCGACATGGGGTCACTCGCTTCATCTGGACAATTACAGCAAGACCCTAAGCCCGCGGACGGCGGAATGTTCAAACGTAAATGGTGGCAATGGTATAGAGACCTTCCTTTAGACATCGAACAAATAGTTCAATTCTGGGATTGCGCTCAAAAGCCGGGCGTTACGAATGACTACTCTGTGTGTGCGACGTGGGCGAAAACCTCAAAGGGTTTTTTTATGTTAGACTTATGGCGGGAAAAAGTTGAGGCGCCTGATTTAGAGCGTGCCGTTTTCACAAATTTCAGTAAACATAAACCTAATGCCGTGGTCATTGAGGACAAGAGTAGTGGCTCAAGTCTTATTCAGACTTTAATACGTGAGACGGACTTACCCGTCATTCCCTATGACCCAGGCAGACTAGATAAAGTGACTAGAGCAAGTGCCGTGACGCCGAAAGTCGAATCGGGACGATGTTTTTTAAATGACCGCATAGAGGGAATTGAGGACTTTTTACTTGAACATGAAAAATTCCCGAGTGCGGCCCACGACGATACCGTTGACACCACAAGCATGATGATTGAGTATTTTTCTATGCGCGGAACTTCACGGCCAAGAGTAAGGACTTTATGACCATTAAAGAACGACTATCTAACCTATTTTTTCAAAAAGCTTCGGAAGCCCGCAAGGTCTCAAGCTTCACAGTTACCGGACAAGCGCAAGCGACTCCCGCTAATTATGAAAATTTCAGTAAAAAAGGGTACGCTAACAACGTCCTCGTTTATAAATGCGTCCACATGATTGCGACTGCGTGCGCGGGTATCGAGTGGGAAGTCTACTCTAAAAGAAAAATGGGGCAATCTAAACCCATCGAATTAGAAAATCATCCTTTATTATTGTTATTAGAAAAACCAAACGCTATGCAAGGCCAAGCGAAATTTATTGAGGCCGTTGTCGCTTATTATCTTTTAGCGGGTAACACATATATCGAGTCTGTTAAGGGCTTTGAAAACCAACCCCCTACCGAGTTATGGCCTGTTCGCCCTGATCGTATGAAAATCATTCCGGGCGCCGACGGCTACCCTTTATTTTTTGAGTTCACAGCGAACGGTCGGTCAAAGCGTTGGCCCGTTGATCAAATTAAACTTACGTCGAACATTATGCACATTAAGACGTTCAATCCGACAAATGATTGGTATGGTTTAAGTCCATTGGAAGCGGCCATGCTTTCACTTGATCAATCAAATTCCGCTAATGTGTGGAACTTATCTATGCTTAAAAACTCTGCGACCCCTTCGGGGGTCTTGCAGATCACAGAATCAAAAGCCAACCCACGAGGCGAAATAAGCGAAAATCAATACGGTCGTTTGAGATCGGAATTTGAAGACGCTTATGCTGGGTCGAAAAACGCGGGTCGTCCTTTAATATTAGAGGGCGGTCTTGAATGGAAACAAATTTCATTAAGCCCTAAAGATATGGACTTCCTAAAGTCTAAAGAAGTTTCGGGCGTTGAGATCGCGACCGTTTACGGTGTTCCCCCTGAAATGCTCGGCCTTGGTGCGAAAACTTACAATAACTATAAAGAAGCGCGCCTTTCGTTTTATGAGGACACAGTTTTGCCACTTATGGACGTAATCCGTGACGAATTAAATCGATGGCTTGCTCCACAGTTCGGAGAAGTGGAACTTGATTACGATAAAGATGACATCGAGGCATTAGTTGAAAAACGTGAATCAAAATACACTTCTTTAGCAAATGTTAATTGGCTAACGATCAACGAAAAACGTAAAGCCACAGGTCAAGATGAAGTCGAGGGCGGCGATATATTCTTAATCAATAATCAAGCGGTTGAGGACTTATCTACTTTGGTAGTGGACACCACAATCGAAGACGAAATAGACCCTAATGCGCCTGAAAATGACCCGACAAATACCAATAATATACCAGACTCGGACCCGGAAAATACCGATAATATACCACAAAAAGACCCTAAAAACCCTCAAAAACCAAAAATAGTACCCCCTAAATCTACCGAAAAAGGTTGGAAGTCTTTTAATTTAGTGAACCGTAACGAGCGCGTGAACAATTACAAGAAACAAAACGCTCGCCGTGATAATTTAGCTAAAGAATTTAAACGCGATTTAGAAAAAGCTTTCGACAAAATGAACACTGAATTAGCTGAATCGGCTAAGGGAGTGGACGTTCGTTTAGTTGAATACGCTATGTTACATCAATTAGCTGAATCAATGGGCGGGGTAAAATCCGTCATGGAAGTTCATATCAAGAAAACTTTAAAAGAGTTTGGCTATATGATTTTCCACGAGGCTAAAGAATCAGGCCTTTCGATTGAGACTAAAGCTAATACCCGCAAATATGACTCATTTGTCGAATCATTTGTAAAGCGTAGAACAGGCCAAGCGATCACACAAATCGAGGGCACTACTAAAAAGAAAATTCATCAAGTTACAAAAAGATTAGTTGAACGCGCGATTATCGATGGGGATTCAAACCCAGAATTAGCGCGCGATTTAAAACAAGAATTTGACGGATTAACTTCGTCACGATCTCAACTTATCGCACGCACAGAGGTTGCCGCCGCTTCAAATAATGGGGCTATGGAAGCCGTAAAAGCTTTAGATATCCCCGGCATGATGAAGGAATGGGTTGCGGTTGACGACGACCGCACTCGTGACGGCGATCATGGTGGGGCCGACCATTTAGCAATGGACGGAGTCACAGCTTTAATCGACGAAAACTTTACCGTACCGCCCGACGCTTCAATGGACTGCCCGGGCGATTCAAGCGGGGGCGCCGATCAAGTATGTAATTGCCGATGCACTTTAGTTTATAAATTACAGAAAAATGGGGATGAATAATGGACGCTTTAGTCATTAAGATACCGTTCGACCCTGTTTTCTATAAAAGTTTAAAGGACGACATCGTCAAAAGGGGCGCCGATACCCTTCGCCAAGAAATGCTCGAGGCAAAAATACCAGAATTTTTAGTTACTGTTATGTTGAAAAAAGCTTTAAAAAATGGGTGGGGTAGTTAAAAGAAACACACGACTAAAGCTTAGTCCCGTATTTTTTTATTTGAAAACAAAATGAACGTATATACGCTTAGGGGTAATATGAGACAAATCACCAAAAATATTTTAATAGCGGCGTTAACTTTTACGATGAGTAATATAAGTCACGCGGCAATCGAGAAAAACACGGGTAACACGGCGCCATTAGTTTCTAATGTAGGGAATGGTGCGCATATAAACGGAGTTACTTTATTAGATGTGAACGGTAACCCGGTATCAAGCGGTGGTGGTGGTTCATTCGATGGCCAGCTTACTCAAGGCGGCACAGACATTTCAACTTCTAACACTTTGCCAGTTTCAATTTATGGAGCTGTACCTACTCACGGAGTAACACAAAGTGGTTCTTGGATTTTAGATTCAATCACAAACCCAGTAGCAGTCACAGGAACTTTTTGGCAAGCTACACAGCCAGTAAGTCTTGCGGCAATTCCTTTAGCAACAGATGCAGCGACGCTAACAGAGCAGCAAACACAGACTACATTTTTAAATTCGATTGATACGAGTTTGAATAATATTGAAAGCATCACGAACGATGTTTTGCAAAGATCGTATATTGACACAGTAGCTAACGCAGGGCCTGGGCAGGGTCATGCAAATCAAACTCAATTAGTTGCAGGGATTTACAACCTAGCACCGACAACTTTAACAGATGGAGATCAATCAGAATTGCAAATTGATAGAATTGCAAATTTAAAAACGACTCAAAAAAATCAAGAGTTCTTTGAAGAATTTTTCGCAGTAAGCATAGGCGTGACGCCTGATTATATTTTTGACTCTCGCGGTGGTGGTACTGTTTATATATCAGTTGATTTTATTGATAATACTTCACCGACTTCAGTACAAACAAGAGCAACTTCAAGCGCAGAGTGGTCTACGGTCAACGGTTACGAAGTTACAAGCGGACGTAGTGGAGCAAGTATTAATTTCTCTAGCACAACTTACGCATATCCGGCTACTGGGACACAGATGCGTATTACTTCGGTCGGCACACCTACTATAAATTATACAGTTTATGTTTCAATGACAGCTGCTCCTTACGTGAATGTGACAGAATCTAAACAATTAGATGCTATCGACACAAACACTCAAGCTTTTGGTTCAGTTACTTCGATTTCTGTGGTTGAAAACGGAGATTCTTCAACAGGGGCCGCAGTTAATGATTTATTAGTCGGAGGCACTTACCGATCGGCTGACATCTTATTAAATGACAATTCACAAGCTGAATTAAGATTAAATAGCATAGGTGATTTAAGAGTCGAGGTGACTAACGCAGTCCCTGTCACAAATTCTTCAATTACTAGCATTGATAGTAAAACGCCTGAACTTGGCAACGCTTTGCCTGTGGCCTCAACTCCGACAGTAAACGCGAGTGGTACGCCCGTCACAATTACAGCGACGGCTCCGGCTTTAAATACAAATTTATTAACGGGTGTTACGTCAACCTCTGATTGGTTCGATGCGCAGAATTTCAGTCAAGTTTCTTTAAGTATTATAAGTACATCGGCTTTTACTATGGCTTTAGAACAAACGAACGATAATACTTCAACAACAGGTGCTACAATGTTGGGAATGATTGATACCGCTATTATTAATTCTTCTAGTTCTTATACTGCGAGCGCAAACATACCTTTAAATTTTTCAGCGTTAATAAAATATAGATACATCCGAGTTCGCACAACTAGCACTTTTGCAGGTACTGTAACAGCAAGCTCATTTTTTAAACAAGACTCTCAATATCGCGGGGTAGTGGTCGACGGTGGAACCCTCGGAACAGTGTTGAATGTTGCACAGGCGAGTCTTACTAATGCGCTGATAACAGACGTTGCCGCCGCTACACAATCCGCATCAGCAACAACGACTGCATTTACCTCGGTAAATATACACTCAATCACTGTAACTATTCCAGTCACGACGATATCAGGAACTAACCCTACTTATGATGTAGTTGTTCAGGAAAGCAATGATAACGTCAATTTTGTCGATATATACCACTTCCCAAGAATTATAGCTACCGGATATTATCAGTCACCTCGTTTAAAAATATCAGGTTTATCAGTAAGATATGTTCAGAAATTAGGTGGAACATTACCGAGGTTCGCGCGCGCAATTGCTAGAACTGTTTCAATGACCGATGGAAGAATAATCAGAAATTTCTTTGACAGAGGTTTAACTGGTAACGAATTAGCAAACGGATCTACCTTTAATGTTGAAGGAACTACTAAAATAACAATTACGCAGTCAAGCGCGGCAGGTGCAACAGTTAATCCAATATTCACATTGCAAGGAAGTGAAGACGGCGTGAACTTTTATGATACTGCGGCTACCCTTACGGCGGCTCCAGGTACTACAACAGTCACGTTCTCAACAGATATGTTAATGAAGTTTGCAAGACTTCGATGTTCTACAGCAGGTACGGGTGCAGTAGTTAATTATGTCTCTATTCGTGGGCAAGAGTGATGGCAGCACAAACAATTAACATTAAACCATCAGGGGCACCACAAATTTTTGTAATGGCATTGACCGATGAGGAGCTGAGCAAGTTAAACCCTGATTGGTGGTTGCTTGAAATTACAACGCTAATAAACGAAAAATTAAAAGAATCTAACTATATTAAAGAGGAGTAATGAAGGTCTACTTCATATTTGCAAACTCCAAGCTCCGACTACACAAACCCGTCAACTATCTTATACGGATGGTTGATAGGTCTATGGCGGGACACTTTGCTATTTGTTTGGAAACGGATTTTTCAAAGACTGTATTTGAAGCTGTTGCTCCAAAATCTAGAAAAATAGTCCCTTATGATGAGTGGTTAAACCTATATGATCCAGTGAAGACCTTAGAGATAGAGGTTCCCGATAATAAAAGTCTAGCGGTTATCGAGTGGCTTGAAGGAATGGTGGGAGTTCGTTACGGATACTTACAGGTTTTAATTATAGGACTTTCGGCTTTTTTAAGACCTTTTGGTTTAATCTTAAACGGTATTAACATCAACTACAAAAGAGCTATTATATGCACCGAGCTTGGGTCCAGATTCATTGAGAATTTCCTTGAGTATAGGCTCAAAGAAACTCATGATGAAATTGGCGTTAAAGATATGGAAATTATTACAGATGAGTTATCGTCATCGGAGATTAAATGGCGACAGATATAGACTTAGTAAACAGCAAGACGGCCATCATAAAGACGGCTTTAAATGAGTATACAAAATCAAAGCAAATCTTTGATGGAAGTGGTCGTCTGGAATATCTTTATGTGGCCGGTATTCAGGCTAAAAACAACGACCCATGTATTGTCACAAGATACACATATATCGGGGCTACTTCTAATGTAGACTATGTTAAAGAGTACGAAGGTAAATGGCTTACCTCTTTTGAAACTTTTTAAGGAGACGTAATGTCAGTACAAGGCAAACATCGCTTA
>Ga0316612_1000294_pt1 | contig 16950 bp, 17 predicted proteins | sample MIS2016226_MG_FD_207676 | JGI IMG/M metagenome (GOLD analysis project Ga0316612, IMG submission 207676) | Microbial mat bacterial communities from Middle Island sinkhole, Lake Huron, Michigan, United States - MIS.2016.226 | ecosystem: Environmental > Aquatic > Freshwater > Lake > Sediment... | reverse complement strand
TTTGGACATTCAATAACACAAGCGGGTAATAATCCTTGAGCTGAACGATCGGTGCAGAAATCACATTTGGCAACGGTTCCTTCTTGAGCGTAAGGCGTTGTACAGTGATTTGGATCAGAAGTATCATTTTTATGTTCTTCGCTAAATTTTACTTGTTCTGGTCTTCCAAAATTGAATGTACGGGCAGAATACGGACAAGCAGCCATACAGAATTTACAGCCAATACAACGTTCATAATCCATAGCTACAATTCCGTCCGAACGTTTGAATGTTGCGTCAACTGGACACACTTTTGTACAAGGGGGATTATCACAATGGTAACACATCGTTGGGAACCAATAAGGAGATTCCAAGGGTGAATTTTGCATTTTTTTCACCTTTATATACTCAATTGGAGCTAGGACATTGTGTGCTTTTTGACATCCTGTAATACATTTTCTTTCGTTGGCACATTTGCCCAAATCAATTACACGAATAAATTTCTTTCCTTCAATTCCTTGACGAACTTCTTCTTTCGAGAAATCATCTTTAGAAGCATGATGATCTACCTGAGAACTATCAATTTCTATCAATTTTCCGTCGGCAGTAAGTACTTTTACTTTTTTTCCAGTTGTTTTTGGACTTTCGTCAGTAACGGCGCTTGCAATTGCGGTTCCTGCCAACGCAATTCCTCCTAGAGTACCAAGCCTTAGAAAATTCCTTCTGGATGAATTGTTATTTTCTTTTTCCATTTTGTTGTATATTACTTTTTAGAAAATTATTAAACAATAAACTATTCTTTTTGGTATGCTTATTATTTGTATCCTTCTGTAAATTTCTATTTATTTTAACAAATTTTCAATGATAATTATCATACTTTTATTTTTTTAAATTAATCGCAACTAATTTACAATCAATTATTTAGCTTTAAAATTAAAAAAAAATTAAAACTCACCTTTATTAAAGCAAAAAAAGAGGATAAACTTATCCTTTTATGGAATCAGAATCCTCTTTTTATACTTGAATTATACCCATTATAAATGTTGTAAAGGGTTAATTAAAACATTACCAAGTTCTTCCTATATTAAATCCAATAGCAAAATCACCTTTGAAGAAGTCGTTTTGATTGAACATATTACTCTGTTGATTTATTATTCCTTTATAATTGCTTATGAAAATTTGAAAGCTATGTGCAACTGTGGAAAATTCTGTTCCAATGGAAAATCCTGATTTTGGCAAAACATCATGAGAACTAATAGGATGATTTACATCTAATAAAATCGAAATTCCAGAAGTAACTTTGGCTCGACCACCAAACTGAAGGGCAAACAAATCATTATTCATCCCAGCTGCTACCACATTATAATGAGAATAACTTGGTCCTAATTGTAATGAAAACATTTTACTCAAACGTTTGGCAATTATGATTTGGTTATAAAAAGACCAACGATCAGATAAATGATAGAAATTCTCTTTTGGCAAAGCACTCAACGAAGCATTACCATAATAAGTAACACTTACGGGCATTTTTCCATTTACTGTTTGTCGCAAAATAGCTCCTTTCAAACTAAAATCTTGCAATCTAAAGTCTTTTGTTGTTCCAAACCCAACTGTAATTCTATCAGTAATAGAATAATTTACTGCTAAACGTATATTGGCTGGTGCCCAAATTCCTATTAAATCATTGGTGCCATTTACTAAACCAAAACGGTGATTCATAATCATTTCGATTGTTCCTTTTGAAAAAACTCGATTGGATTGGCTTTCAATCAATAAAGTACTTTCAAAGGCAGCTCGTTCTAGTTCAACTTCAGCATCTGGTACAACACTGTCAACAACAACTGCCGTGCTGTCTTTTTGTTCTTGGGCCAACAACAGGGTTGGCAAAACAAAAACAACTATAAATAGTTTTTTTAATAATTTCATGATTTTCAATTTATAGTTAATTATTAAGCGCTCCATCGTTTATCCATTTGTCAACTAAAGCAATTTTGGAATCGCTCCATTTTCCTGTAGTAGGCATAATTGCAGCTCCTTCGCCTAAAAGAGATTTACGTAAACTGCTTGAAGCCGCATTTCCAGGAATAACATATTTGTTATTTTTGGTTAACGCAAGGTAAGAGTTGGCAACTGATAAATCGGGTGCGGTGGCTCCAGCCTTATGACAACTAACACAATCCTGATCCCACAATGGCTGAATATCATTCGAGTATGAAACTACATCAGGAATTGGGATTTCCGGCTCTGGTGGCATTTCGTCATAATAACAGGATGTAGCCATTAAACCCAAAGTTAGCATCATTAAATATTGAAATATTTTTTTCATCTTTTTATTTTTAAATTGAATAATTGTTATAATTATATTCAACAATTTTCATTGTGAAAAGATTAAAATTTAGTAAGTGTCTTATTTTAAAGAATACTAGACCAAACCTCATTTCTTCAACAATTTAAAATCACTACCTTTGAGTGTCTTCCTCAAAGGTAGAATTTTATATTCCTTTTTTTTATTTCAATGCTTCAATTGAGTTTTGAATTAAAGCCATAGTATAAGGTGGGTTGTGAACACCTTTTCCTTCATCACCAGTTACTAATTTAAAGTTCCAATATGCTTGTACATATTTTAGAGGAAAATCAGTTCTGGATTGGTACCAAGTTCCTGGAGTTGTATTTCCTGAAGCTGGAGAAGTAGGGAAAGGAGTATTAGCGTTTGCACTATCATAAGCTATAATACTTACACTAGATCCAGTCACTTTAAAATAAGTTGGTTTTGCTGCGAATGCTGCAATTAATTTTGCGACTTCTGCATCAAATTTAGTATGGAATGTGGCTAATAAAGTTTCAGGAGCAGGGTGACAAGATACACAAGTTTGATAAGATAGTTTCATCGTGTGAGAACCATTATCAACCGTACCTGTTTTTGGAGTATCCATGTGACATTGTACGCAAGAAGCAGATGTATAGTGTTTTGCAGTTTTTGCAGCTGGTAAATGAGTGGTTGTACCTTCTATATCAATACCATTGATTCCCATCCATAAATCTCCTTGTTCAGAGGCGTGTACACCAGTACCTGTGTTTGAATAAATTTTGTAATAGGTTGTACCTGCTGGATAAGGACCAACTGCATCTGCCAATTTTCTTTGTGACCAAAATCTATAAAATTGACTTGATCCAGAACCAGTTATTACCGCATTACCTGAAGCATCTTTTTCATTCATTTCAAAAACTGGTCTTTTGTAATAACCATTAGAATCAGGTCTTGCTTGGTGACAACCAATACATGTATTGGCCGAACTTGTACCACCAGTTGGTGAAGCGTTTAATGTAAATGCTGGATTAATTTTTTGAGGTACGGCAGCAATATTTCTTAAACCATAATCATTTCCATCTTTTGTGAAATTAAAAGATCTATGTGTTACACCGTGACAACCTTCACAAGAAATAGATTGAAAATTAGCATATCCTGTTGGATTAGGTTTTCCATATTTTTTAACATCAATATATCCTTCTTGAGAGTGACATTCGGCACAAAAAGCTCTATTACTATTTAATGAGCCATCTGCATAAACGGTATTGGTACCATAAATGTGTTTTGAGTAAGTACCGCTAGAATTTAAAATTCCTAAATTATGTGTTGATAAGTTGTAAGCATCAATAATTGGTTGTTGATGTTCGACAGAGTGACATGTTTCACAGGATGTAGTACCAGAAACACCGTCCGTTCCGTCTGTACCTGCTGGACCTGGAACGGGAATATAGTCGTCATGGGAACATCCTTGTAAGGCCAAAAAAAGAAGCCCTAAAACAACTAACATAATTTGTTTAACTGTTTTCATAATTTTGATTGTTTAATTTATTTGATTTTTTATTAATCTTAACATATTTTTAAGAAATGTTTATGATGTAATTTTAGAGGATATACAATTCTAAAAAAATGATATTTATCATATTATTAAAAAAACACAAATTTATCCTTTTTAATTAACCTATTGTATTTTAATAAATTACATATATTAAAAAAATGAAATTGAAGAAATGAACAAAATTATAGAGAAACCTTGAAATTGATTTAGAATAACAAATAGGCCAAAATATTAAAATTAGCAATTAAATAATATAATTGATTAAAAAATGAGAAAGTACATTTTATGTTTATATATTTGAAAGATGATTTATATTGTATAATAAATTTTTCAAAAAAACTATGAAAAAAGTATTCATTTCTATTGTCCTAATAATAGCTGCAATCATTGGATGTAAAACCAAAAGCAGTTCTGGAGATTCCAAGAGTTTGAACCTCGTTTTCGAATCCAAAAGCAACAGCAATGTTACAGGAACTGCAACTTTTACCGAAAAAAATGGAAAAGTAACTTTTATTGCAAAATTATCAGGATTAAAATCAGGTATTCATGCCATTCATATTCACGAAAAATCAGATTGTACCGCTGCTGATGGAAGTTCGGCTGGTGGACATTGGAATCCAACTTTCAAAAAACACGGTCGATGGGGTGAGGGAGAGTACCACCGAGGCGATATTGGCAATTTTATAGCCGATGAAAAAGGAAACGGAACTATCACGCTTACCACTGATGAATGGACTATTGGTGGCGATGATGAAACTAAAAATATTCTTGGAAAAGGATTAATTGTGCATCAAGGTGCCGATGATTTTGTTTCTCAACCTGCTGGAAATGCAGGAGCAAGAGTTGCTTGTTCGGCTATTATTAAATAAGTATTTCAGATGAGGTATTGAATTTTATTTTCTAGTTTTCAGGACCGACCTAACTGGTTTTAAAAACCTGTTAGCTATAACTAACGTTTTGAAAAGCAACAAGAAATTAAAAATTTATTAAAACTTATTAGTAGTAAACACAAGAGTTTTTTTTACTATAAATTAATTTCAAAACAATAATAAACTTAGCTTTGCAAGACAAAATAAAGCAATGATTAACCCTTCAGCATCCGGTTGGATAGATAAATTTTTTCTGAAACAAAAATCCTGTTTGTTTCTTGCCGAAACACAACCCCATAATTTTTACAAAAAACTTAGGGAAACAGGCTTTATTTATGGTCATATCGTTTCATTTGACACTCCATTTTCAATTAATACAAAAGGTTGGCTTCAAAATGAAATTTCAAAAGTGGCATTGCTCAATACTTTATATGGCATTTATGGATTAACTTCTCCCGAAATCAATCCTGAAAAATTTATATCGAAAGCAGTTGATTTTTACAACCTTATGAATCCTCAAGGTTATAGCTTGTTCAAAAAAATAATGCACGAGGATTCCACTTCAATAACCTTGGAAAAAATAATTGATAGTCGGGTTCAAACTAATATTGATATAATTAATAAAAACTTTTCGCATATTGTTACCAATGCTTTACTGTTTATAGATGTTTTGGCTTTTCGTCAATACTTGATTCACGGAGAAATTCCAGAAAAATATTTAATAAAAATTGAAGAAGCCATTATTAGTATTGTATCCTTGGCGTTGAAAACCAAAACTACAAAATCGAAATACGACGATTTATTAATTAAACTTTTTGAAACTTCGGTTCGTTACAGTAAATTCTCGAGTGTAAATGTACAGTCTCAAAATTTTGGAATGGATGAATTACAATTGGATTATTTTACATACATTCTAGAAAAACAATATCTGGTAGATATGGCTGGAATGGCATTATGGAGTGATGGAGTTATCGAAAAAAATGAAGCTTATTTTCTTTACAAATTAGCCGAATTAATTGATATTCCAGATAATTTTGTTGCCGAAAGTATGGAAAATACCAATGAATTTATTACTAAATTCAAACAAGAAATTCCTTATTTTAATTACTCCAATCCGGTAAAACATTTTTATAATCAAACAACACAAACTGTTGTAAAACTCATTGTCCGCAATAAAAACAGGTTGGTCAAGGAAATTCTTGAAAGCAGGGAATTGATGGTGTTGCTTGCCTATTCAACACAAAGAGATTTGAATGAAAAAGAAAAAAAGAAGGTTAGAAAACAATTGTTGGATATATGTAAAACCATTCCGTCTTTGGCAATATTTCTTTTACCAGGTGGGAGTTTATTGCTGCCCATTTTCATCAAATTTATCCCCACACTTTTGCCCTCATCTTTTAATGAAAATCTAGAAAATGAGGATTGATTTTTAGTTTAAAAAAAAGCCATTAATTCGCTTTTTCGCGTGTAATTAATGGCTAAATTTTTTTTTTTAAAAAATGTTTTAAATCAAACTAAAACTTCAATTGATACACATTGGATAAATCTTTATCACAACTAAAATTGACGTTCAAATCCGTTACATATCCTGAATTTAATCCGTAAACCCAACCGTGAATAGAGAGATTTTGTCCTCTTCGCCAAGCAGATTGCACAATAGAAGTTTTTGCCAAATCATACACTTGTTCCTTAACATTCAATTCTACAAATCTATTGAAACGTTCTGTCTCATCTGCAATGGCATCTAATTCGGCTTGATGAAAGCGATACACATCTTTTATATGACGAATCCAGTTGTCAATCAGACCAACCGAATCATTTCCCATAGCCGCTTTGATTCCTCCACAGCCATAATGACCGCAAACCAAAACGTGTCTTACCTTCAAAACATTGACAGCATAATCCAAAACACTCAACATATTCATATCCGAATGAATGACCATATTGGCAATGTTTCTATGTACAAAAGTTTCTCCAGGTTTTGCTCCAATAATTTCATTTGCGGGAACTCTACTATCCGAGCAACCAATCCAAAGTAGGGGAGGAGATTGACCTTTGGCAAGATCTTGAAAAAAATTGGGATCTAATGACAACGACTCTTCAACCCATTTTTTATTTCTTTCTAATATTTTCTCGTAGAAATCACTCATTTTTTTATAAATTGATTATGTTTTTCCAAATTTAGAAAATAATATTGAATTTTCAATCACAATTTATTTTGAATATTTTAATCGTTTTGCCAGGCTTTCAACATCCAAATAGTTTTCTCTTGTTCGGCGATAAAATCACTCATCATCGAATTTGTTCCTTCATCATCTATTTCACTTGACTTTTTTAAAATCCCCCTTTCAATTACAAGTAATTTTGACAATGATGACACAATTATTTCAATTGCTTTTTCATCATTATGAATGTTTTTCCCAATTTCAAGTTGGTTGTTTTTGATATAATCTTCGAAAGTATGAAGCGGAACAGCGTCCAAAGTTAAAACACGTTCGGCAATCAAATCAATTTTTATTTGGCTGTCATTGTACAATTCTTCAAATTTTAAATGCAAATCGAAAAAACGCTTGCCACGAATATTCCAATGCAATCCTCTCAGATTTTGATAATAGATTTGAAAATTGGCTAACAAAACATTCAATTCTGTTGCCAAAACTTCGGCTTCTGAACTTGGTAATCCTATACTATTAAGTTTCATAGTTAATTTTTTAATTTGAACAAAACTAAAAAATAACAAAGTATTAATACTATAAGTTAAATTGATTGTTTTTATATTTGCATCACAAAATACTATATAATGACAATCACACAACTTCAATATGTATTGGCTGTTGCCGAACATAAAAATTTTACCCTTGCTGCCGAAAAATGTTTCGTTACACAACCCACTTTGAGTATGCAAATTCAAAAAATTGAAGAAGAACTCAATATTTTAATATTCGACAGAACTAAAAAACCAATCCAACTCACTTCCATCGGTCAAAAAATCGTAGAACAAGCCAAAAATATTGTCAACGAAGCTGGAAAAATTAAGGATATTGTCGAATATCAAAAAGGATTTATAGGAGGCGAATTTCGTATTGGAATAATTCCAACAATTATGCCCACACTTTTGCCTATGTTTTTGAATAATTTCATCAAAAAATATCCGAAAATAAAACTCATCATAGAAGAGCTGAATACCAACGAAATAATTGCAAGATTAAAAAATGGTAATCTTGATGCCGCTATTGCAGCAACGCCTTTGGAGGACGAAAAAATCAAGGAAATTGTATTGTATTATGAACCTTTTGTAGCGTATATCCCCCAAAATTTTGCCATTTCACAAAAAAACGAAATAGAAGTTTCCGATTTAAACATAGAAGATATTTTGTTGCTTCAAGATGGTCACTGTTTCCGAGATGGAATTTTAAATTTATGTAAAAACCAAGATTCAAATTCTAGAAATTCGTTTCAACTCGAAAGCGGCAGTTTTGAAACACTAATAAAATTGGCAGATGAAGGATTAGGAACCACGTTGCTACCTTATTTACATAGTTTGAATTTGAATGATAAAGACAAAATAAAGCTCAGACAATTCAAAGAACCAAAACCAGCTCGAGAAGTGAGCTTAATTTATCCAAAAAGCGAATTGAAAATTCACATTATTGATGCTCTTAGAAATACCATTTCGGGAGTGGTAAAGGGAGCCATTGCGTTCCAAAATGTTCAAATAATAAGCCCAATTGCAAAGAAATAAAAAAGGCTGCTCTTTTGAAGTCAGCCTTACAATTTTTTAATTTACAATTAGCAAACATTGTTTTAATTCGGGTTTTTCGATAATGAAGTTTAATAACCACTCTCGCAATTGTTCCATTTCGTGGGGCAACAATGTTTTTATTGCTTTTTCTAACTCTTTGCAAAATAATGTAACATCAAAACTTACTCTTTCTAATACAGATTTCGTATAATCAAACATAACTTTAGACATAATTTAGAATAGTTTAATGGTTAGAAATGATAATTAAGTCTTGTAAAAATATACAATTATTTTTGGCATCCACAAAAATTAACAACGAATTATGATGCGGATTTTTATTGTAAAAATAGCATTATTAAAAACTAGAATTTATCCTTTTTTTGCCCGAAACATTTCTCTTTTTCCTGGCGCTCCTTGATGTTTTTCGACAATAAATCCTGCCGCAATCATATTCCTTTTGATTATTCCACGAGCAGCATAAGTAACCAAAACACCATTCGATTTCAAAGCATTAAACATTTTTTTGAAAATTTCAGCACTCCATAATTCAGGTTGAACATCGTAACCAAAAGCATCAAAATAAATCAGGTCGAATTTTTCAAAATCATCAATATCCGAAAAAAATTGCTTTCGTTTGGTAAACACAAAATTCTCGCTCAAATGAGTTGGCTCTGCCCATTGGCTTTGATGCAAATCATCGAAAATAGGCCTTTCTTTTTCAGCATTCAATTCCGAAACATAATTCATCTTTGCTGCTTCTTCTGGCAAAATAGGGTAGGCTTCGACACCGACATAATTAATTTTTTGATTCATTTTTGGATATTCCAAATAAGTGATAAAAGCATTCAAACCGGTTCCAAATCCAATTTCTAAAATTGAAACCGACTTGTTTTCGAACAGCGCTAACCCTTTATTTATGAAAACGTGTTGTGCTTCCTGAATGGCACCAAATCGTGAATGATAACACTCGTCCCATTCTTCAATGTGAATGGTTGTTGAGCCATCGCGAGTTTGAATGATATTTCTTTTCAAAATTTACTGTATATTTTTTGTTGAATTGGAATTTTCAAAGCCAAATTTAGTCAAATCTCATTTAGATTCTTCAATACAATTTCGAATTAATCAATAATTCTATAAATTCATTGCCCTATTTTTTGATTTTTTTTCTAAATAAATAAATCTCAATTAATGGTCAGAAATAATGTTTATTTGACAGGTATTTTGATGTTTTTTATTTAATTTTGCAAAACATCAATTTTATAAAATCCTTTATATTTATAATAATATATTAAAATAGAAATACAAATTATGAGTGTTATCCAAACCAATACAATAGAAATAATAAAAGCCCAAACGTCAAAAATAAAAGCGGTTGATTTTGATAATTTGCATTTTGGCGAAGTTTTTACCGATCATTTATTTGAATGTGATTTCAAAAATGGCGAATGGCAAAAACCAATTATCAAACCATATACTCCATTATTATTAGATCCATCAGCCAAAGTTTTTCATTACGGACAAGCAATTTTTGAAGGAATGAAAGCCTACAAAGATGATAATGATTCCGTTTGGTTGTTCAGACCTGATGAAAATTACCACCGTTTTAATCATTCGGCTACAAGAATGGCAATGCCCGAAGTTCCAGAAGAAATTTTTATGGAAGGTTTGCGACAATTACTGAAATTGGATGAAGCTTGGATTCAAAAAGGAAAAGGAAACACCATGTACATCCGACCTTTTATGATTGCTACTGGGGCAGGAGTAATTGCCAATCCATCAGATGAGTACAAATTTATGATACTTTTATCGCCTGCAAAAGCTTATTATTCAGGAGAAGTAAAAGTATTGATTGCAGAGCATTTTAGTAGAGCTGCCAATGGAGGAATCGGAGCTGCAAAAGCGGCAGGAAATTATGCTGCACAGTTTTATCCAACCAATTTAGCCAACAAAGCTGGTTTTCAACAAGTAATTTGGACCGATGACGCCACGCACACCAAACTGGAAGAAGCTGGAACGATGAATGTTTTTTTCAGAATAAACGATACTTTATTTACTGCACCCACAAGCGAAAGAATTTTAGATGGTGTTACTAGAAAAAGCCTTATTGATTTGGCAAAACGAGAAGGAATCAACGTAGAAGTTCGTCCAGTACTAGTTTCTGAATTAGTGGAAGCAGCCAAAAACGGCAGCTTGAAAGAAATTTTTGGTGCAGGAACCGCAGCAGTTGTTAACCCAATTGTTGGATTTTCGTATCAAGATTTGTATTATGAATTGCCAAAAATTGAAAATTCTTATGCCTTACAGTTGAAAGAACAATTAACAAACATTCAACACAAACTAGCCGAAGATACTTTTGGGTGGACTGTGAGAGTTTAGATTTTAGATTTTAGATTTTAGATTTTAGATTTTAGATTTTTACTATTGATATTGAAATTGATATTGAAATTGATATTGAAATTGATATTTGTAATATAGAAAGCAGAAACAAAAAAGCAGTTTAAAGATGATTCATTTCATTTTTAAACTGCTTTTTTTTTTTAATCTGCTATTTTTTTTTATCTGCTCCCGAAGCTTCGGGACTGTAAACTGCAAACTTCTTTATCTGCCAACTGCAATCTGCTACCTTCCTCCAAGTATTTTAGAAAAATCAGGTTTAAAATAATTCGGGCCTTTCATTACTTTTCCATCTTCGCGATAAATAGGTTTTCCATCCTCTCCTAATTTGCTCATATTAGAACGTTGAATTTCGTCGAAAACTTCTTCAATTTTATGTTGCAAACCGTGCTCTATAATGGTTCCGCAAAGTATGTACATCATATCACCCAAAGCATCGGCAATTTCTATTAAATCATTATTCTGGACTGCTTCAAGGTATTCCTCGTTTTCTTCTTTCATCAAATTATACCGAAGTGTGTTTTTAGTTTCGCCCAAATCGGCTCTTGGAATTTCACTGTGACCAATTTTGAAAGCTGTATGAAAGGCCTTGACTGCGTTGATTTGTTTTTGCATAATTTTTTTGATTAAATGAGTTGCCAAATTAATAACTTTTACTAAACAAAACATTAAATTTGCCCAAAAAAAGATTATGTTTAGTAAGGGTCAAATGGTTTTTGCGGGTTTTTTTGTTATTCTATTTATCATTGCAATGATTTATGCTTATAGAAAAGATGCCAAATTGCACCGAATATTCTACAGAGGAAATTTCAAAATCTTGATTGGGTTTGCCCTTTTTATTGTGCTTTTGTTTGTGATAAAAATATTTTTTAAACGTTAGTTTTGAGTTTAATAAATTGAAATAGATTCAGATTAAATATTGAAATTATTTCTAACCTATTTATTACATAAATTCCGGTTTTTACAGTTTTTTTTCTATTGATTTGAATCTAAAATTTTACAAGTTTGTGACTTTGAGACTTTAGAACTTTAGCTTATATTTGCACCTCATTTAAAGATATTTATTATTATGTTCGATAATTTAAGCGATAAATTAGACAAAGCCTTTCACATCCTCAAAGGTCACGGAAAAATAACCGAAATTAACGTAGCCGAAACCCTAAAAGAAGTGCGTCGTGCCTTATTAGATGCCGATGTTAACTTTAAAATTGCCAAAGATTTTACCACCAAAGTAAAAGAAAAAGCTATTGGTCAAAACGTATTAACAACGCTTCAACCGGGACAATTATTGGTAAAATTAGTCAAAGACGAACTTACTGAATTGATGGGTGGCGATGTTGCAGGAATCAATCTTTCTGGAAATCCAACCGTTATTTTGATGTCGGGATTGCAAGGTTCTGGTAAAACCACTTTCTCTGGAAAATTGGCCAATTATTTGAAAACCAAAAAAGGGAAAAAACCACTTTTGGTTGCCTGTGATATTTATCGTCCTGCAGCTATAAAACAATTGCACGTAGTTGGAGAGTCAATAGGGGTAGATGTTTATTCAGAACCCGACAATACTAATCCTGTCATTATTGCACAGAATGCTATAAGTTTTGCAAAACATGAAGGTCTAAATGTGGTAATCATAGATACCGCTGGTCGTTTGGCTGTCGATGAAGCGATGATGACCGAAATTGCCAATGTTCACAAAGCCATCAAGCCACAGGAAACCTTGTTTGTTGTGGATTCCATGACTGGGCAAGATGCTGTCAATACGGCAAAATCGTTCAATGATATTTTGAATTTTGATGGTGTAGTTTTAACCAAATTAGATGGTGATACTCGTGGTGGAGCAGCAATTTCGATTAAAACTGTGGTTAATAAACCCATTAAATTTGTTGGAACAGGCGAAAAAATGGATGCCATTGATGTGTTCTATCCTGAACGTATGGCGGAACGTATCCTCGGAATGGGTGATGTGGTGTCTTTGGTAGAAAAAGCACAAGAACATTATGATGAAGAAGAAGCTAGAAAAATTCAAAAGAAAATTGCCAAAAACGAATTTGGTTTTGACGATTTCCTTTCCCAAATTCAGCAAGTGAAGAAAATGGGAAATATGAAAGACTTGGTCGGTATGATTCCTGGAGCTTCAAAAGCGATGAAAGATGTCGAAATTGAAGACGATGCTTTCAAACATATTGAGGCCATTATCCATTCGATGACACCCAAAGAAAGAACAAAACCTGCTATAATAGATGTCAAACGAAAAACAAGAATTGCGAAAGGATCAGGTACTAAAATTGAACAAGTAAATCAATTGATGAAACAGTTTGAACAAATGAGCAAAATGATGAAAATGATGCAAGGCCCTGGTGGCAAAAACTTGATGAAAATGATGGGGAATATGAAAGGAATACCAGGTGGAATGCAGGGGATGAGATAGAATTTAGATTTTAGATTTTAGATTTTAGATTTATGCCAATCCCTAACTTTCAATTCGATTAACGTATCGGCTACTGACCTATATTTTAAAAAGTGTTTTATGCAATTCCCTACAAGGCTAATTTGAAATTAACTGTAAATGGTGGTGAAACCGAAACGGTACTTTTTCCTTCTTCCGATGCTTATTGTTATCAATCGGGTAATCCAACAAATTTTCCAATAATTAAATCATTGAACTCAGGAAATAATTCACTTAAATTCGAGAATGGAGTTATTGATAAAATAGAAATTATATCAGTAAGTGAAGCATTGTTGAGTACCGAAAATGAAGGTTTTTTAAATAAAAAAAATGCCTTTTTAGAAAAAAACATTACTTTCTTCTAATGAAACACTGAGATTAATTATCGATGAAAAAATTGAATATCAAAATGCCGAAGTTTCTATTTATGATATTTCTGGAGCATTACTCAGTAAAAAGAATTTTGCAACTGGCGACATCAATTTAGAGACTAATAATTTGGGAAAAGGTGTGAAAATTGTTACAGCCAGAATTGGATACTATATTTTTGTAGATAAAATAGTAATTCAATAACCCAAAATTCTCAAACCAAATATTTGGGTATTTTAATCTAAAAAATTTGTTTATTTTTGATAAACATAAAAGTATATTTTCATTAATACAAACAATTTTATCATGAAATTAAAATTAAAATTAACATCAACATTTCTATTTTTAAGTCTTGGTTTATTAACTCTTGCTCAAGAAAACCTTAACTATCAGAAACCATCAAAAACCATTTTAGATTTGGTCGATTACCAGAGAGCACCTTCAGTTTCGATGGATACCAAAAAAGAATACATGCTTTTGTCTTATAGAAATACCTATAAAACATTAGACGATTTGAATCAGGAAGAGCTGAGATTGGGTGGTTTACGAATAAATCCTATAACCAATATTTCAAGCACAGTTACTTACATAATCAACCTCAAATTGCGAAAAATACAAGACAAAAACGAAATTCAAGTTAGTGGTTTGCCAGCAAATTCTAAAATAAGCAATGTAATCTGGTCGCCTAATGACAAGAAAATTTTATTTTCAAATACGACTGCCACTGGTGTCGAACTTTGGGTTTTGGATGTAGCATCTGCAAAAGCAACTAAGCTAACGAACGCGACTGTCAATGCAAATTTGGGCAATCCATTCAGCTGGTTTAATGACAGCGAAAACATTTTGGTAAAAATGTTGCCCAAAAATAGAGCAGCATTATTAGACGCCAAAAAAGATTTGCCAACTGGTCCAATTATCTCGAATGCAGATGGTGCAAAATCGCAAAACCGAACCTATCCAGATATGTTGAAAAACAAAAATGATGAAATCAATTTTGAGAATATTATTACTTCTGAATTGTATCAAGTAAACCTCAATGGAACCGCAACTTTATTCAAAAATGCCGCTATGTACGCAGGAGAAAGAATCTCACCAGACGGCAATTATGTGATGTTGACCACCATTCAAAAACCATTTTCTTATATTGTTCCATTGAGTCGATTCCCAATGAAAACAGTTGTCTATGACAAAAATGGTAATGAAATAAAAATTGTAAATGATGTCCCTCTAAATGAAATTATGCCAAAAGGTTTTATGTCAGTTCGCAAAGGAAAAAGAGAAATGAACTGGAGAAGTGATAAACCGGCTACCTTAACTTATGTTGTCGCATTAGACGAAGGCAATCAAGCTAACAAAGTAGATTTTAGAGATGAGGTATTTCTTTGGGACGCACCTTTTAACCAAGAACCAAAATCCTTAGTTAAAACCCCTCAACGCTTTAGTGATATCATCTGGGGGAATGATCAAGTTGCCATTGTTTCTGACGAATGGTATGACACTCGAAATACAAAAACTTACTTGATAAATCCATCTGATTTGGCTCAAAAACCAAAAATTATTTCGGATAGAAATTCTCAAGATATTTATTCAGATCCTGGTAATTTTGAAACCAAGAAAAACCAGTATAATAAATATGTTTTGGCTATCGAAAATGACAATGCATACCGCATTGGAGCTGGCTTTACTAAAGATGGACAATTTCCTTTCATTGATGAATTCAATTTGAAAACACTAAAATCAAACCGACTTTATACTTCGCTTTACAAAGACAAAAAAGAAGATTTATTGGAAATAGAAGATTACAAAAAAGGAATTGTTTTAGTTCAGATTCAGTCTAAAAGCGAATATCCAAATTACTATTTTAGAAATATCAAACAAAAAAACAAACTTACACCCATTACTTCATTTCAAAATCCATTTGAAAGTATCAAAAATGTGAGCAAAGAAGTTATTAAATACAAACGAAAAGATGGTGTTGAATTGTCTGGAACTTTGTACTTACCCGAAGGTTATGACAAGGTCAAAAAAGAAAAATTGCCTTTGTTGATTTGGGCTTATCCTGCTGAATTCAAAGACAAAAGCAGTGCGGGTCAAAGCAGTCAAAATCCAAATGAATTTACATTTCCGTATTATGGTTCATTCGTTTATTGGGTGACCAAAGGCTATGTGGTTCTTGACGATGCTTCGTTCCCAATTATTGGCGAAGGCACTACCGAACCTAATGACAATTTCATCACACAATTAGTGGACAATGCCGAAGCAGCAATCAATGCTGTTGATGCTTTGGGTTATATCAATAAGAAAAAAGTAGCGGTCGGAGGTCACTCTTATGGTGCCTTTATGACTGCCAATTTGTTGACACATTCCGATCTTTTTACTTGTGGAATAGCCCGAAGTGGCGCTTACAACAGAACCTTGACTCCTTTTGGTTTTCAAAGCGAACAGCGCAATTATTGGGAAGTTCCCGAAGTTTACAACGCAATGTCGCCATTTATGAATGCGGGCAAAATGAAAACACCAATGTTACTAGTTCACGGTGAAGCCGATAACAATCCTGGTACTTTTACCTTGCAAACAGAACGTTATTTTCAAGCTTTAAAAGGATTAGGAGCTCCAGCCAGAATGGTAATTTTACCCAAAGAAGCGCACAGTTATGTAGCAAAAGAAAATATTTTACATTTGCTTTGGGAACAAGATCAATTCTTGGAGAAATATTTAAAAAATTAATTCTAACAATATTGAAAGAAAAAGCCCTGAAATTATATAATTTCAGGGCTTTTTAAGTTATTTGCAAAACATAAATGCGCTTTTCGAACGCTAAATCACAACTTCTCCTTCAAGTACTTTTCAGTAAACGATTTTTTTATTTTTATAATTTATTTCGGATTTCCTATGGCGAGTAATTTTCAATCTCAAAAAAATCTTAAAACAAAGTTTTGTATATTTGATAAAAATTTTAAAATAGCAACAAAAAATAAGATGGTATGCCAGAGATAAGTCGTTTTTATGGAATAATCATTTATATGTTTTTTAATGATCATAATCCGCCACATTTTAAAGTAAAATATAGCGAATTTGAGGCAAATGTTTTAATAGAAAGTGGAAATTTATTAAACGGTGATTTACCTATTAGCAAACTAAAATTAGTTCAGGCTTGGGCAGAAATTCATAAAGAGGAATTGTTAGAAATGTGGAATTCCAAAGAATTTCATAAAGTTGATCCTTTAAAATAAAAAAAATGTTCAAAGTAAAAAAAATAATAGAAGTAACACCTTATTCCATTGTATG
>Ga0316612_1000293_pt1 | contig 16984 bp, 14 predicted proteins | sample MIS2016226_MG_FD_207676 | JGI IMG/M metagenome (GOLD analysis project Ga0316612, IMG submission 207676) | Microbial mat bacterial communities from Middle Island sinkhole, Lake Huron, Michigan, United States - MIS.2016.226 | ecosystem: Environmental > Aquatic > Freshwater > Lake > Sediment... | reverse complement strand
TGAGGCCCGCAAGTACCTAGAGATGGCCCATGAAGCCATCCAGAACTTACGAAAAGAAGTCAAGCGGCACGAGGGTAAGCAGGAGCTTTCAGTAGAGAACGCAGACCTTTATGCCCAACTTGTTGCTTGTTGTCTCCACGATGATCCGAAGGATGTTGAGGCGGCCTTTACTTATGCGGTAGCAGGTAAGGGGCGGGCCTTTGTAGATGCCCTTGCTTCTCCTCGCCTCACGCCAGGGGATGCTGCAAAGGATAACCCCGAACTAGCCGCAGATTGGGCTACAGCGCAGCAGTTATGGCAGGAGCTAGAGAATATCCGTGCCCGATTGACGAGGGATAGCGAAAGCGGGACTGGGCAAGAGCTTACCCAGGAGGTTATAGCTCAACTAAATCAAGACCTTGAACAGCGGCAGGCTAAGGAAAGAGAGCATTGGGAAACGATGACCTTTAAGTATCCTGCCCTGACGGCCACCCTCCAAGCTCCCGCCCTAAGCGCTGCCGATGCTAAGGCGTTAGCAAGTGCTTGCCAGGCGACCTTGGTCGAGTATTACCGCCATGCTGAAGGGTGGGCGGCCTTTGTGGTTACACCCACTGCAATCCGCTATATCCCCCTTGAGATCCCTGATGAATTGTTGGAGGAACTCCAGAAGTGGTTTGATCTGATAGAGCGTGTGAACAATTCGAAGCTAAAGGGCACTTTGGTTAATAGACCAGAAGTCCTTGATACTCTCTCTGATCTCTACAAAGCAATCATTACCCCCTTGGGAATCGAGGCAGGAACGTCGCTGATTATCGCTCCTTTCACGCAACTCCACCGTTTCCCTTTGGCTGCGGCGCGGAACCCCGATGAGCAGTATCTGATCGACCTTTACCCCTTAGCCTTCGTACCCAGCCTGGGCGCATTAAAGGTCATCAAAGCCCAAAGGGAACGCGATCAGAAGCAGCGGGAAGCTCGACCTTCTGCTCCTGAGCCAACGCTGTTAAGTGTCGCATATCCTGGCGAACAGGGAAGTAAGAGCTACCTAGATAGTGCCATCCCTGAAGCGCAAGCGATAATGGCGCTCTTTTCGCAAGCTAAGGCCTTGCATGAAGCGCAAGCTACGCCTAATGAAGTCATTAAGCAAGCCCAGGCGTATGACCTTCTTCACTTCGGCTGCCACGGCAATTTCAATTCCGCTAATCCAGCGCAATCAGGGTTACTTCTCGCCGATGGGAAATGGCTGACGGTGCAACAGATCATCACCGAGATGCGCTTAGGGCAAACCGCGCTTGTAACGCTAGGGGCCTGTGAGAGTGGGCTGGCTGCTGGCAACGAGGGGGACGAGTTAGTTGGGTTGGTTCAAGGGTTTCTCTTAGCTGGGCCCCCCGCAGTCGTGGGAAGCCTCTGGAAGGTGAGCGATACCTCAACGAAAGAACTCTTTACCACCTTCTATAAAGCGCTGAAGGATGGTAAGGCTCCATCGCAAGCCATGCTAGAGGCCGTGAAGTGGGTGCGGCGGGAGAGTAAATGGGCCCATCCCTATTATTGGGCTGCGTTCCAGGCGTATGGGTTGGCTTTGGGGAACTAGGCGCGGCGGTTGCCAATCCCCTGACCTTTGCGGTTTTCAGAACCGCAAAGGTCTACCATGCCGCAATAGTGCAAACCATAACCTTAATATGGCAAACCATAACCTTTGCAGTTTAGGTTCTCTAAGCCACCCTGGTAGGCCTTCGTGGTCTTGCAGACCGCAAAGGCCTCTATTAAATAGATAAGCCAGCGAGCGGCCAAATACCAAGTCAACTTATTTCTAAGCCTTGCATTTCTGAATTAAGGTAAGTAACTATTGTTTGAGATTAAATTTACACCTAAAGCGATAGACAACCTTGTGGCATTTCGTAAGTATGACCAGCAATTTCTTATCACGGCCATACAGCAGCATCTTAGCCAACAACCCAATCAAGAAACCCGTAATCATAAGCGGCTACGCCCTAACATCCTTGCAGAGTGGGAACTAAGGTTAGGTGCATTTCGGGTGTTCTATGACATAGACCAACAAAATTGCCTGGTCAAGGTAGAAGCAATTGGTTATAAGCAAGGAAGCACACTCTTCCTTGCTGGTGAGGAGTATACCTTATGAGAACCATTACCCTTTCCCCTAACCCCCAGAACCTAGATACTCTATTTGAGCAAGCTCGCCATGAAGACCTGATTGTCCAGTTTGCAGATGGAAGCCAGTTTATGCTTACGGCCCTTGATGATTTTGACCTTGAAATAGTACGGACGCGAAGGAACAAGAAGCTAATGGCCTTTCTCGACCAAGTTGCCCAACAGCAAGAGACAATCCCGCTCGATGAAGTCAAGCGCAGGTTAGGCTTAGAGTAAGCCTGCCCTAACCTAACCAAGTTCAAACCATTAGGCCTTCGTGGTATTCGAGACCGCAAAGGCCTCCAGGGGAAGGTCAAGCATCCCAATCTTTAGTTCGTAAGGAAAGGTAAACCAAGATGACGATCATTGTGCCTAGTGAAGTCCTCCAGCGAGCAAACCTCTCAGAGGTTGATTTTTGGCAAGAACTAGCGCTCCTCTTCTACCAACAGAAGCGCCTGACCTTGGGGCAAGCGGCTAACCTAACGGGGTTAGATCTGCTCTCCTTTCAAAGGCTTTTGGGCCGCCGCAACATCTACATTCACTACGATGAAGAAGAGTTAGCAGCAGATTTAGCAGCTGTCGAGAAGATGAGCTTATGCTAACCATCATCAGTGATACCTCCCCGCTCATCACCCTGGCGGCGGTGGAGCAACTTGACCTATTGCCTCAGCTTTACCAGGAGCTAATCATCCCTGAAGCCGTAGCCAACGAACTTGCTCAAGGTCAAGGGAAGCCAGGCTTTAGGGACTTCCGTCACTTCGCGTGGCTTAACCTTCGGCAAGCCCACAACCAAGCCCTGGTGCAACAGCTTAGGCAAAGCCTTGACCCTGGGGAAGCGGAAGCCATTGCCCTTGCATTGGAACTGAAGGCTGATTACCTATTGATTGATGAACTCCTGGGCCGAAAGACAGCAAGAAGGTATGGCATCCAAGTGATTGGGGTAATTGGGGTCATCATCTTAGCTAAAAGGCATGGTTTGCTACCTCTAGTCAAGCCGCTGATTGAGGAGATGGTAAGGGTCTCTGGCTTCCGCATCAGCCCGCATCTGGTAGCCCAAGTTCTTCGCTCGGTGGGGGAGTAACCCTTCTCCAGCCCTGCCCATCCTGATCTCAAACCATTAGGCCTTTGCGGTCTTGCAGACCGCAAAGGCCTCTATTAAATAGATAAGCCAGCGAGCGGCCAAATGTCAAAGCAAACGGTTGCCAACTGGCGACTTTGTGGTATACTTTCTGTTGTGCATTCAAGGTCTTAATGATTGGGAAGATGGCGATGACAAATCCGCGTCAAGGGTTTCTCGGTTTCTTACTCCTAATGGTCTTCTTTAGCGCTGCTGGGGCTTGGGAAGGGTTGGGGAAAGTAACGGCGGTCTCTCGCCCGCAGCTAATTCCGCCGCCCGCTATGCAGCGCCAGCCACAGCCAACGCTCCCTTCACGGGAGCAGCAAGCCTCTTTGTTGCAAACCACGGGGCTTACGCTGAACGTTGCGGTAGCCTTTCAAGGTCTGGGTCGAGTAGGGAGTTGGCTTCCTGTGAAGGTCACAGCGCAAAACGAAGGGGCTGATGTCCAGGGGGAAGTGCAAGTAAGTATAGGGCATGGAAGTAGTAACTATGGGGTCGCGCTTGACTTGCCTAAAGGGGCTACGAAGGCTGTGGTAGTTTCGGTCTTTCTGCCTAGCTTTAACCGTAACCTTAATGTTAGGTTTGTGCAACAGGATGGGCAAACCGTTTTAGCGCAGGAATCCCAAGTCATCGAACCGCTTGGGGTTAATACTCAGATGGTGGCAACAGTAACAAAAGGTGCTGAAGGCTTGCCTATCCCGTTGGTATTGTCCAATAAGGTGCAAGTCAAGCAGGTGGCATTAGATCAAACCACGTTCCCCGACCAGGCGGTGGAGCTATCTACCTTTGATACGCTAATCCTTAATGCAGTGCCGACGAGTGACCTAAGTGAGCAGCAAAAGATCGCCCTTACCACCTGGGTCTTGCAAGGGGGGCAGCTAGTGCTTGGAGGTGGGGAAGGGGCGCAGGAGACGCTCAGGGGCTTACCAGCGATCTTGCAACCCTTAGCTTTAGAAGGTACGCAGCAATGGGGGGGGGCGAAGCTCTTTGGCATTGAAGGTCTCTCTTCTGTGGTAACGCTTGCTCAAGACATCCCCCTGACTAAGACAGACCCGCTCGCCTATCCTCTTTATAACGGAGCGTTAGCCCAAAGTACTCTTCCCCTCTTTATTGAACGGCCCGTTGGCAAAGGGTTTGTGACCTTCACGGCCATGGCCCTTGATCTCCCGTTTTTACGGCATTGGGCAAAAGCTCCCCGCTTCTGGAGCGACCTGCTGCATCCGCTGCAAGCAATGCCAAACAACTTTGCAGCGCCCAATACCACCCCCCGTAGCTTCCTAGAGGGGAATGTTGCCTCAAACCTCACCCAAATCCCAGGGCTAGAATTACCGCCCCTTCTGCTCTTAGGCCTTCTTTTGGTTACGTATATTGTGTTGATTGGCCCCGTGACCTACTTAGTTTTACGGCGGTTAGACCGTCAAGCTTGGGGCTGGCTTGTGGTCCCTTCCCTCACGTTGATCTTTGCCTTGTTGGCCTATGGGTTGAGCTATCTCCAGCGCGGGGGAGACGTAGTGATTAAGCAGATTACGTTGATAGAACCTCTCCAACCTTCCCTACCTGCAACTACCGTAGTTTCGCAGTCTGAAGTAGCACAGGTCAAGACCTTTGTTGGTCTCTTTTCCCCGACGCAAAGGAAGTATACTTTAGAGGCTCAATATCCAGGCGCGCCGCAAACCATCCCTTACTTGCGCCCGATCTCTCTTCAAGGGGCTTGGGACATGAGTGGCCAGGAGCAAGGAGGTTCCTTTAGGCAAGCTTTACCTGCGCGGGTGGCTAATATAGAGATCGCGCAATGGTCAATGCGGGCCTTCCTTAGTGATGAGGTTTTACCCTACGCAGGCCTAACGGCCAGCTTAACGCTTGATGGGGATAAGCTAACGGGGAAGATTATCAATCAAGGGCAGGAAGCCTTAGAGGATCTTGTTTTGTTGCAAGGGTATCACGTGCTACGGTTAGGCAAGTTAGCGCCTGGGCAAAGGGTAACTCCGACCTTGAGTCTGAAGCAGGACTCTGAACTAGAGCTGAAGTTTGGTCCTGGGTCTCCTCTGAGCTATCTCATCTATGGAGATGAGCTAAGTGGCGCAGGCTTTAAGGGTGCTAGACCAGAGTTAAGTTCGGCAATGTCTCCTTCTAACCCCGACCCTCTGATAAGGTTGCGTTCCTCCCTCTTAGACTCTCTCTTCTCTACGGGCAATTTTAGACGTAGCTCTCGCCCCCTGCTGTTAGCTTGGAGTAAGACTTCCCCTCTCAAAGTCGTAGTTCCTCAGCAAAAGGTTGAACGCCAGAACACGACCTTAATCGCTTTTGAACCGCCCTTGCATCTAACGCCGCAGCCTGTTACCCTAGATAGTGATTGGTTTGAACGAACCTTTGAGGCTGCGGAAGAGGGAGTAATTGCGCCAGCCACTGATTACCTTTGTATGGGGAGCCAAGGGCTAGGTGTAGCAAATTTCAACCAACCACTGGTCGAAACTTTGCGGTTGCCCCCTTACTTCCTCGGTTTTAAGCCTAAGACCTTGACCCTTCTACCCTTTGTGGATGGCGATTGGCCAAAGTCTATCCAGATAGCTCTTTTCGACTGGGAAAAGCAGCAGTGGGTAAAGGAGCAATTAGATAACCAACCATTAGAGATCGAGGTACGAAACTTTGTGAGTAACAATGGTCAAATACGGCTGCGATTAAGTGCTAATAAGGAAGCAATGGGATGTTTCTTCGTTGGGGCAAAGCTAACGGGAACATTACCTTAGAAAAGGAAGGTCTAGCTGATGTATGCGATAGAGATCAAGAACCTTACGAAGCGGTATGGCAAGATGACGGCGTTAGAAGACTTCAGCCTGAGCGTAGCTGAGGGCAGTATCTATGGCTTCATCGGGCCTAACGGGGCTGGCAAGACGACTACTCTACGGATGTTGGCGGGTCTACTTGAGCCAACGAAGGGTGAAATCCACCTGATGGGGAAGAAGCTAAGTCGGAGTGGGGTTGAAGCGCAACACTTAGTTGGTTATATGCCAGACTTCTTTGGGGTTTACGATGATCTACGGGTCTGGGAATACTTAGACTTCTTTGCGCGGTGCTACGGAATAGCGCGGCAGAAGAGGCAGGCGACCATAGATCAGTTGCTCGACTTAGTAGACTTGCGGTCTAAGCGGGAGGCGTTTGTGCAAAGTCTGTCGCGGGGGATGCAGCAAAGACTCTGTCTCGCGCATGCTTTAGTGCACAATCCGCCGATCCTGATCCTCGATGAGCCAGCAAGTGGCCTTGACCCTCGTGCGAGGGTGGAGTTGCGAGAGTTGTTACGGACTCTAAGGGATCTAGGCAAGACGGTCTTTATAAGCTCTCATATTTTGAGTGAGTTAGCAGAAGTCTCAACGGAGATCGGGATTATCAACCATGGAAAGATGGTAGTAAGTGGGCCCGTAGCAGAAGTACGGCGACAACTGCAAGAGGGAAACCAGCTTCAGATCAGAGTTCTGCACGATGCTACAAGGGCCCTTGAGTTATTGCAACAGATAGCAAAGGGGCAAGGTAGTGAAGGTCTTCCCCTTATCCTTGAGTTGCAGATAGATGGAAGTGATCCACGTCTTTTGCACCTTACCTTAGATGGTGCGACAGAGGAGCAACTTGCGGCCTTACTAAGTTATCTTTTAGCGCAGAAGGTTGCGGTAAGTAATTACCATGTGCAAGCTGAGGAATTAGAAAAGCTCTTCTTGCGGCTAACTGAAGTACTGATATGAAGCATGTAGAAGTACCAATCTTTGAACCCAACCCCATTATCCTCAAAGACCTTCGTTCCCGTATGCGGGGGGCGCGGCCATACGCAATCCTAACTACCTTCCTCCTCACGCTGGTCGCGGTTGGCTATGGTATCTATCAATTGATGCTGCAACAGGAACGGTTTGGGGGGACGGTGCTAAGTCCGCAAGTAGGGCAAGCCTTATTTCGGGGGTTAGCGCTCTGTGAACTCAGTTTAGTAGTCTTCCTAGCCCCCGCGATGACCAGTGGCGCGATTAGCAGTGAGCGCGAGCAGCTTACTTACGACCTGCTTTTAGCGACCCCGCTCAATCCAATGCACATCCTTTGGGGGAAGCTAATTGCGGCCTTGAGCTATCTCTTCCTGCTAATCTTCGCAAGTATTCCCATCTTCAGTGTAGTCTTGATGTTTGGGGGGATCACGCCCAAAGATGTCCTAAAGACGCTGCTTCTGCTGATTAGCACAGCGATAACTTGCGGAGCGATAGGCTTATATTGCTCTTCGCTGGCGCAACGGACTTCGCAAGCCACGGTAATGAGCTACATGCTCATCCTCCTCTTATTGGGGGGGACTTTGGTCGCGGGGGGGGTATGGGGGCAGTTTAACAATCTATCTGGGCAAGCTGTGCCGCCCCAATTGGTCTACCTTAATCCCTTTAGCGCCCTAATCTCAATTGTTACGGTTGCCCCAGAGAGTAGTGGCGCGGCAATCTTCTTTTACAACGATCCATTTGCGGGATTACCGATCTTGAGTCTACTTTCTCCAGGCGTAATCTACTACGGCCAAGATGGAATGAAGGTTTTACCCGTTTATCGGGCGACTCTTTTGCTTTACGCGCTGCTTACAACTCTGTTAGCTTGGTTAAGCACCCACTTAGCTCTCCCCAAAAGGCGTTGGCAAATGAATCGGCGCGACCTAAGTTTTGCGCTTTTGTTGCTAAGTCTATGCTTCCTAATGTGGCAAGTAAGGAATTGGTGGTTTGTCCTGCCTTCCCAAATCCCGCTGGGGGTAGGCTAGGGAATGCATGATATAATGCCCCTATGACACAAACACCTTTCACACTCACAGAGACCACGCTTCCCGCCTTAGAAGCTTTGCTGCGGGAATGGGGCCAACCTGCCTTTCGCGCTCGGCAAATTCACCGTCATATCTATGTTAAATTGGCTACCTCATTCAGCGAAATGAGTGATTTGCCCTTAGCTTTGCGCCAGAAACTAGAGGCAGAAGTCGCTTTTTCGCGGCTAAAGCTTCGTGAAACACAATTAGCTCATGATGGATCATGCAAAAAAGCCGCCTTTGTCTTAGGCGATGGCGGAGTTATTGAAACCGTTTTAATGTATTACCGCGAGCGTAGCACTGCTTGTATTTCGACTCAAGCTGGTTGTGCCATGGATTGCATCTTTTGCGCCACAGGGAAGATGGGTTTTCTTCGCAACTTAAAGCAAAGCGAGATGATTGAACAAGTTTTATGGGCGGCCCGCGAGACAAGAGAACAAGCGCAACCGCTGACCAATCTCGTTTTTATGGGAATGGGTGAGCCTTTTGCGAATTATGAGGAATGGTGGGCGACGGTGGAGCGGCTCCATGACCCGCAAGGCTTTAATTTTGGGGCTCGTCGCATGACGGTTTCTACGGCAGGGCTTGTGCCAGGGATTCGTCGTTTAGCGCAAGAAACGCTCCCTGTCAATCTTTCTATTTCGTTACATGCCTCAAATGATGAATTGCGAAGTGAGCTTATGCCGATCAATCGGCGGTATCCCATTGCAGAAGTAATTGAGGCAGCGCGAGATTATGCTGAATCTACGCATCGGCGAGTTTCTTTTGAATATGTCCTAATTAAAGAGCGCAATGATAGTTCGCAAGACGCAGAAACGTTAGCAATCCTACTGAATAAGCAACCATTTCTCTGTCATGTCAACCTTATTCCCTGGAATCCAATCCCTGGAACATCGCTAAAACGTGCAGATCGGCAGCGGGTTGATAATTTTCAAGCTATTCTTGAGCAACGGAAGATAGCTTGCACAGTACGGGTCGAGCGCGGCGTGGGAATTGCGGCGGCATGTGGGCAATTAGCAGGTAAGAAGGTTTGAATTGTAACGAAAGGATTTCACCATGTGGCTCCAAAGTGTTCGTTTGGAAAACATTAAATGCTTTGAAGACAAAGAAATCATCTTTACGCACAATAAGAGCAAAGGTGCAAAAGCCAAACCCTATCGTTGGATTACGCTTTTAGGCGAAAATGGGGTTGGGAAAAGTACGGTTCTCCAAGCGCTAGGCTTACTTCTGGCTGGCCCCGATGCCGCGAAAGAATTATTGCCTCGCCCCACAGGGTGGGTAGGTGATTCTTCAAAACCAGGCAAGCTTTATGTCGAAATCAATCAAGAAGAGGGCGATCAAGGTTCTTATAGTAGTGAAAAGAGAAAAGCACGGAGGCACTTTTCTTATACTTACTTTGTAACTGGCGACAAAGCGGTAGAAGTTCCCGTGAAGGGTCGAAAGTGGCGTGACCGCAAAGATCGCAAAGATATAAAATATAATAAAGAAATCTACACGCAACCAACCCTTGTTACCGATGATACCGCCATCTTGAGTTGGTTAAGAGTAAATGCTTTTGCTCCTGATAGTAAAGGGTGGTTTGCAGCGGGCTATGGTTCCTTTCGGCGACTCACCCGCGAGAGCCAAATTCTCATTCCAAGCTTGGAAATGCCCACGCGGAAGAGTAATTTCAGCACCCAATTTGATGAAGATCGAGCTTTAAGTTCTTTTGAACGCTGGATGGTCTATCTTGATTTTCGTTTGGCCAAAGACCCTAACGATGAACAAGCCAAGAAGATGCGTTCAGTGGGCACAGAAGCTATTGCCAGTCTCTTGCCTAAAGGTACTAAAATCGCAAGGGTTACGAAAGAAGGATTAATTATTTTCGAAGTGCAAGGGCGAGAAGTACCGACAATTAGCTTATCTGATGGTTTTCGCAGTGTGATTGCCTTGGCAGGGGATTTAGTCTGGCGGTTACTCCAAATCTTTCCTGATTTGGACAATCCAATGGATGCTCCAGGAGTTGTCCTAATTGATGAGTTAGATATTCATTTGCACCCAGTTTGGCAACGCGATATTGCAGGCTGGTTATGCAAAACATTCCCTAACCTGCAATTTATTGTCGCAACGCATAGCCCTTTGATTGCAATTGGGGCTGGGGAAAATGCGCTTACTGTGCGTTTTGAAAGGGATGCTGCGGGAGTAATTGGAATTGAATACCTTAAAGACCTTTCTATTTACGATGTAGATAGTGTTTTACGCAGCCCTGCTTTTGGTTTGATCTCAACTTATTCACCCGAAACCCAAGCAAATATTGAAAAATACCATCAGTTGCAAATGCTCCCTGAATTAAATCCAGAAGAAGAAAAGATCCTGGCTGGATTGACAAACTTTATGAAAAGGTTAGATGGGGCTGATAAGCCACCAAAGCCAGGGAGTTTAGCAGAACGGATGAATAAGTTTTTAGCGGAGAATTTGCCAAAATGATTCGCGTGAAGAGAGCAGCAGAGCCAAAGGTTCTCCAGAAAAATGCTCAACGTTGGCTAAAGGAATTATTGGAAGCCTTGAATGAACTGGATCAGTCCCCAAAAGAGCAATTAAAGCAAGCTAAAAAGAAGTTTGAGAAGATACAGCAGAAGTATAATCACAAAGAGGTTAAGGATGCGCTTGTAAAGATGTTTTATGGCAAATGTGCTTATTGCGAAAGTAGAATTACCGTTGTAACTTATGGACAAATCGAGCATTTTTATCCCAAAAGTGCTTATCCAGATAAAACTTTTGCTTGGGATAATCTTCTTCTTTCATGTGATAAGTGCAATAATACCCAACATAAGGGAATTTTGTTCCCTCTTGACTCTGCTGGGCAACCCTTGCTAATCGACCCAACCGACGCTCAAGCAGACCCTTTCATTCATTTTCGTTTTTCCTGGGATGAGCAAATTTCTTGGGCCAGCGTTTATGGGCTTGACGAGCGAGGAAAGAAAGTTGTAGAGATCTTTGACTTGAATGGCTCGCGGGGCCGAATGGATTTGATAAAAGGACGGAGTGCTTTCATAAATAGATTACTTTGCATCTTGAAAATTTATGAACAAACAAAGGCTTCAGAAGCCTTTTCTCTCTTACAAGCTGCTTGCTCACCTGAAGAAGAATATAGTGCTTTCGCGTTGGCCCTCGTTAAACCTTACATAGCGCAAGAATGATTTTTGAAGATAGCATCAAGGATAATCAGCAATGCAACAGTACTTTTCAAAGTTTTCACGCAGTTCACGATGGTTAATTCTGTTTTTGGTGTTGATTTTGGTAAGTTGCGGAGGCGAAGGTGGCGATGAAAGTGAATTAACGCCAGAGCCTGCCCCAACAGTAGAGAAAATTCAGCCGATTTCCAGTGGGGGCAACTTGATAATGACGTTAGGGAATCAAGACCCACCCACGCTTGACCCTGCGTTGGTTGGGGACACAACGAGTGCTTTTATCGTTCGACAGCTTTTTAGTGGCTTAGTCCGTTTAGATAATGAGATGAAAGTGCAGCCTGATCTGGCTGAAAAGTGGGAAATCTCGGCGGATAAAACAACTTATACCTTCACTCTGCGGAAAGATGCGCGGTTTGCTGATGGTAAATCAATCACGAGCGAAGATGTCTATTATTCTTTGGAAAGAGCAACTGATCCTAAACTAGCAAATTCTTTGCCAGCAAAGACTTATCTGAACGATATTGTGGGGGTAAAAGACAAGTTGGATGGCAAAGCTACCGAAATAAGCGGCTTAAAAGTCCTTGATCCGCAGACCATTGCGCTCACGATTGATAAGCCTAAAATGTATTTTCTGTCAAAACTTTGTCATACTACCTCTTTCGTTGTAGATCGGCAAGTTGTTGAGAAAAGCGGGAAAGATTGGACAGAGCAACCTAATGGGAGTGGCCCCTTTGAAATTGAGCGTTGGGAACATAATCAGACGCTGGTGATCAAGCGAAATGCTAATTTCTATCGAGCTAAAGCTAAACTTGATCGGGTTAAATTTCTAATCGGGGCCGCAGCGAGTAATGCAATGGTTCTCTATGAAGAAGGCAAGATCGATGCCGTAGAAGTTTATGCCTCTGCGCTGGCCCGCGTGCGGGATCCCAACAATTCCCTTTCAAAAGAATTAGTTAGTATTCCTCAACTTTCGCTGACCTATATCGGAATGAACGTTACGATCCCACCATTTGATGATTTAAAAGTGCGGCAAGCCTTTGCACTCCTCTTAGATCGAGAGCGAATTGCTGAAGTTTCGCTTCACGGCAGTGTGAAACCTGCGAAAGGTATCTTACCGCCAGGCATTCCAGGCTATAATTCTGAGCTTCCTGCGCTAAAATCTGATATAGCCCAAGCGAAAAAGCTGCTGGCGGAGTCAAAGTATGGTGGCGCAGCCAATTTACCCCCCATTGCCGCGTATGGTTCTTGGGCCACAACGATGCAGGAAATTGCCGAAAAAGAGTTAGGGATAAAGATTGAAGTGCGGAGTTATGAGAAATTTGGCGATTATTTGCAAGCGTTGGATAAGAATCAATTAGCGATGTTCGATATCAGTTGGATTGCTGACTATCCTGATCCTGAGAATTTTATGGATGTCTTATTACGGAGTAAGAGTGGCGAAAATCATACGGCCTATTCTAACCCTGAAATAGATGCTTTGTTTGATAAAGCCGCGACAGAGACTGACGACCAAAAGCGTTGGAGCTTCTATCGAGAGGCTGAAAAGCAAATTCTTGCTGATTCGCCGATTATTCCAATCTATCACAATACGCAGAGTATGCTGATCAAACCTTATGTCAAAGGTTTAGTTGTCACACCAATGGATATTCTTGACCTTTCAACTGTTGAACTTGTTCATCCCTAAGAAAAATCTATGTCAAAACCGCAAAATGTGAAGGGAATGCGTGATCATCTGCCTCAAGCGATGCTTTTGCGCCAGCAGATTATCACCATTTTGACGCAGGTCTTTGAACAGCATGGTTTTGAGCCGCTTTCTACGCCTGTAGTCGAATATGCCGAAACGATAGAGGGCAAACTTGGCGATGAGGAAAAGCTAATCTATCGCTTTGAAGATCACGGGGGGCGAAAACTAGCTTTACGCTACGATCAAACCGTGCCGCTTGCGCGAGTTGTTGCTCAGTATGCTGGTCAAATAAGTTTTCCCTGGCGCAGATATGCAATTGGCCCAAGTTATCGGGGCGAACGGCCAGCGCGAGGCCGTTACCGTGAATTTTGGCAAGCTGATGCTGATCTTGTCGGGAGTCCTTCCCCGCTCGCTGATGCTGAAATCATTGCGATTCTGACGGAATCTTTGACCGCTTTAGGGTTTTCGCAATTTACAACCTTGCTGAATCATCGGCAAATTCTGGGAGGGATTGCCCGAATCAGTGGTTTGGCTGAGGCTGAAGCGGGAAATATCTATCGGGCAATTGATAAACTCGATAAGATTGGCGCAGATGGGGTGCGGGAAGAGTTGTTGCAAAGTAACATTTCGCCAGAGGCTGCCGAACGACTTTTAGCTTTAGTTTTGCTAGAAGGTGATTCAGATACGATTCTGCAAGAACTTACCACGCAGTTGCAAGGCGACGAAAAAGCGCAAAAAGGCTTGAGGAATCTGCGAGAAATTATCTTGGGGCTGGAGGCAATGGGTGTTTCGCAGGCGCACTATCAAGTTTCGCCGCGTTTAGCTCGTGGGCTATCCTATTACACGGGAGTGGTTTTTGAGGCTATAACGGCTCACTGGCCGCAGGGTTCGTTGCTGGGTGGCGGGCGTTATGATGAATTGATTGGAATGTTTGCCAAGCAACCTGTGCCTACGGTTGGTTTAGCATTTGGAATAGATCGCTTACACGATGTAATGGCAGAATTAGAAATGAACCCTGCTTTACACACAACTTCTCAAGTCTTTATCACCCTTTTTAGCTCAGAGCTAGTTTCTGAAAGCCTCCTTCTCGCTGCCGATCTCCGCCGTGAAGGGATTAAAGTCGTTACTTCCTTAGAAAGTGGCAATTTGGGCAAGCAGTTCAAAGAAGCGGATCGCAAGGGAATCCGTTTTGTGCTTGTGCTGGGCCCCGATGAGGTAGCAAAGGGTGAAGTAGTAGTTAAGGATTTGATGAACGGTACGCAGCAGAGCGTTAAGCGCGAAAATATTGTTGCGGCTGTAAGCTAAAGGAGTTTGATTGGGCGATTCTGGGGGCGGCGCGGCGCATAGCGCCGCGCCGCCCTTTTCTTTTCCATCCACCAAATACTACTACTGACGACTACCTTGACTCCTTTTGGGGGAATTGAACGGTATCGGTGGGGCAAGATAAGCGCCAAGATTATTCTTAGCCTGATTTTTTAGTAAGGATTTGTGCTAGAATGGTATATCGCTCTCTTGCTCAGAATCGAGTTTGGTGCGGATGAAATGGTAGTTCTTGGCGACAGTATAGGCAGCGGTTAGGCGGGCTGAGTCGTTGTCTGCCAACAGCAAGAGCAGGTTGCCCTTATTCGCAGGAAAGAGATGACCACTAGGGAAGTGGAATTCTGCGGCGCAGGTGGGAATTTCGCGCAAAATCGCGCAGGTGACATTTTGGTCATGGTAGTCCCACAAGGCCCGCAGCTTCTCAAGCTCATTTTCATTAGGGGGAGGTCCTTTGACCTCAATGATGGTTTTGTGGGCGGGAAGCCAAAAATCAGGACGATACCACCCCAAGTGCGGCCCCAGGTCAAACTCCTCTTCATATTTCCAGGAAATCCCCAACTCGTCAAAGACCACCGCCCACCGCCCCTCCAACGTCGAACGAAGTTTGCGGTCATTGTAGGTCACAGGGATAGGTGTTATATCGTAACGCGATGATGGATTCATGCTCTTATGGGTATCCTTACTAAGGCTCCCACAGCGCGGGGCTGCTGGCGGAGGCTTTGGAACTAAGAATTCGCTAATGTAGAAAACACTTGAAATTGTGAGCTACTATAACTCTCAGGAGGCAAAGTTGTCAAGAGGGATTTTTGCTGAAGCTTCCGATCTTACAACGTAAATGAAAGTGGGGGAGCCGCTGGCTAAAGCCAGCGGCTCCCCATTTGTCCTCCCCTAAAACCAACTTTTTCTGGCTTTACTCTTGCTGATCGACCTGCGTTGTATCCATATCCGCATCTTCCCCGCGCCAGGGCTGCTCATTGCCCGCCCAATCGCGGGCACGGGCGCGAAAAGCAAACTGTTTGCCCTCATCAGGCCCAAACCACGCTTCTGTCAAAGAGGTTGTCAGCATCCAATTGCGCCAACTCCCGCGGGGTAGCTGCCGTACTTGGAGATCGTAAGTAGTGATACCGCTCATATCGTCTTTCCCGCCCCAAGTCACCATATAGCCGCTATTTTGCCGCTTAATCTTCTGAATCCGCGCTTCGGGGGGCGTAGAGTCTTTGCGGGGCAACCAGGCCAAAGCGTCAAACCGCACCGAGCGGCCATCATCGCCTGCAATATCGCTCAACTCGACCATTGGGTTAAGCCGATCCCCAAAGCGGTAAACGCCCAATGAAGCCCAGGTTCCAAGCATCGCTTCTTGGTCAACGGTAACATTAGTTGTACCTGCGTCGTGAGTGATAGTATAGTGAGCTTCTTTGGTCGGCCCAATCTGCCCACAGCGCGGAATATAGGCTCGTACCTCATAAGTTCCGCTTGTGGTTAGCTTAGTTTGCCACGAAGCACGGTTGCCCCCCTGCGCTTTTTCCTTCTTTGAAGTTGTCCAATTATGGCTTCCTTTTAAGCCACACCGCGAAGTTTGCCAATCAGATTGGCTTGCGCTATAGCCCTCATCGCTGTTATCAACCACAATAGCTCCCGTATCAAGCGACGGGATAGTTTCAGGCGTAGGTTCCGCAGTAGGGGTTGGAGTGCGGACAGGCTTAGGGGTTGGGCTTTGGCGTGAAGGAGGGCGACTAAGTTCATCACCATTGCCATCTTGAGAAGGTTCGGGTGTTTTTTCGGGCACTCTTGGGCTAGGGGGTGCAGCTTCGATAGCCGTTCCTGGGCCAGGGTCATCGCCTAACCAGAGAAAGGTCACTTGCACCCAGTCATTTTTCCGCATTCCCAGGGAATCCCAAAATGTACCATCAGCTATGTCAATTCCGTTTGGGGCTTGAATCTTCCGCCCAAACTCATCTAACCCATCATTGTAGCCTTCGAGATAAGCTGCCTGAGCCATTGGGGTTCCCAAAGGTAGATCACGGTAACTCTCGCGGTCAGTTGACCAATAATCATCATTGGTATTCCAAGGCCCGACATCCCAAACAGGTACAATTGTTGTTCTACCTTTGTAGGTTAAACGTACCTGGAATTTGTTACTTTTGTAAGGTGAAAGGGCCCGCCACGAGGGGAGAGCTACGAAATTATCCCGCTCCTGGATGATGTGGCCGTTAGCAGTTTGCTTGCCCACTAGCCCTTCACGGGTAGCAAAAATGGTGTAAGTGGGAGCCGTTTTGCGTTCATTTTGCGGATTGGGAGTGGCTTGAACTTGTGTAGTAGCCAATGTAAGAAACAATAGAGCTACTACAATTGCAAAGTATCTTTTTTTCAACATAGGCTTAACAATACTAGTACAGCTTGAGCTATGCCTAGCATGGGTTACTTAATAAATAGGTGGGCAAAAAAGGCATGTTGATTCATTTTACCACAGACCTGATCTGAATTTAGTGTATGGAATGAAAAGCGAAGTGAGGTTTAAGGAAAGAAATGAGAGGAAGAAAGAGGGTCTTAAAGATTTTTAGAAAACTACGTGGAACAAAAAAATATCGGATTAACCAATGTCAATCCAATATTTCTAGGTCTATTATTTATTGTTTGGTAGCGGTGGCTGGACTCGAACCAGCGGCCTTCGGGTTATGAGCCCGACGAGCTACCACTGCTCCACACCGCGAAAGGGAAGGCAAAGGAAAGGTTGTAAAAAAGAAGAAAAGAGATGAGTGCAT
>Ga0316612_1000290_pt1 | contig 17056 bp, 18 predicted proteins | sample MIS2016226_MG_FD_207676 | JGI IMG/M metagenome (GOLD analysis project Ga0316612, IMG submission 207676) | Microbial mat bacterial communities from Middle Island sinkhole, Lake Huron, Michigan, United States - MIS.2016.226 | ecosystem: Environmental > Aquatic > Freshwater > Lake > Sediment... | reverse complement strand
ATAGGCTGTTATTTTATATTTGTTAGCCAATGAAATTCCTTGTTCTTTTTCCATGTCAATTTTCATATTTACAAATTTGGAATTGTATAAATCACCCACTTCTTTTTGTGTAAATACTTCATTCGACATTATTTTACACGGACCACACCAAGTGGTATAAGCATCTAAAAATATAAGTTTATTTTCATTTTTTGCTTTTTTTAAGGCTTCACTGAAAGTTAAATTGTGATTAAATTCAATCCCTTGTGCATTGAATATGGATATTGCAATAAATACAACCATTGCCAAAACTTTTGTTTTCATACTTTATATAAATTTATATAATAGACGTTAAAAAATGAAAATTATTACAAAAAAATTATTTTATTTCAAAATTCACCACATATCCTTCGTGATTTCTGATATTGAATACCAATCCATTTTCAAATATCAAATATTGTCCCTTAATTCCTGCTAATTTTCCCGAAAATTCTGATTGCTTTTTTAAGGAAATACTAGTTATTTTAGTAGGAAAATTTTGAATTGGATAGTGCAAATGAATCACTTCATCGTCTTCTAAAAAGCAGTGTTTTGTTTCATCTGGTAAAAATTCGAACATTTTATGTTTCCATTCTACCAAGTTAAAATTAGCAATAGTATTACTTAACATCTTTCGATAGTTGGTTTTGTCTGCTATTACTTTGGCTAATTCAATTTCTGAAATTCCTGCCAGATAACGATTTTCTGTTTCAGCTATTTTAATAGCTTCAATTGCTCCTTGGTCTATCCATCTTGTGGGTATTTGCGATTTTCTGGTTACCCCTACTTTTATTCCACCTGTATTTGCTAAATAAACTATATGGGGTTTCAATTGAGTTTCTTTTTCCCAATCTAAATCTTTTTCTTCTATACCTAAATGTGCGGTTGAAAGTTCTGGCTTTAAAATACTTGGATTGGTTTGGGGTACTATGTTAAAACAATCGTAACAATATCCCATCGCAAAAATCACTTTGTTTTTTTTGCAATGAAAGCATTGATAAGAAATGTGTTTAATATGAAATTCTTTTCCTATTAATTGATTCACCATCAAAACATCATCATTCAAAGGGAGATAATATTCAATAGGATAGGCAAATTCTGTAAGCATTTTTGTAAGTTGTCCGCTGGTTTTCATAATTAAAATTAAGTTATAAATGTATAATTTAATAATGAAATATAAAACTATAAAATCAAATCGTCTTTTCATTTTCGTTATTTTAAAAACTTATATAAACAAAATCAAATTTTCTAAAAAAATTACTATTTTTACCCATAAAATCTAAAAATGGGTATAGTTTCTACCATGTTGCATTGGTTTATGAAAAAAAGAGTACATCAAATAGAAATGTTTATGCAACATCCTTTTGATACACAAAATGCAGTGCTTTCCAATTTACTTTTTAAAGCAAAAGAAACCGAATATGGGAAAAAATACGGCTTTCATACTATATCAAAATATACTGAATTTAAAAGTCAAATTCCATTAGTAACTTATGAACAATACGAACCTGAAATAGAAAAAACAAGACAAGGTAATGCAGACATAATATGGCCTGGAAAAATAAAATGGTTTGCAAAATCTTCAGGTACTACAAATGCTAAAAGTAAGTTTATTCCTATAAGCAACGAAAGTTTAGAAGAAAGCCATTACAAAGCTGGAAAAGATATGTTTTCGCTTTATTACAACAATCATCCTGATACTGAAATTTTTGAAAATAAAAATTTACGCTTAGGCGGAAGTAGTGAATTATACAAAGGTTTTGATACTGTTTATGGAGATTTATCTGCCATTTTAATAGATAATTTGCCTTTTTGGATAGAATACAAAAATACACCCAATAAAGAAATATCATTAATGCCAGAATGGGAAAGCAAATTACATGCTATAATTTCCACAGTAAAAAATCAAAACATTGGTAGTTTAACAGGAGTCCCAAGTTGGATGTTAGTTTTGTTGCAAAGAATTTTAACTGAGCAAAATAAATCTTATATCGATGAAATTTGGCCTACAATGGAGGCGTTTTTTCATGGCGGAATAAGTTTCACTCCCTATAAATCTCAATATGATATTTTATTCCAAAATCCTATAAATTATTATGAAATCTACAATGCAAGTGAAGGGTTTTTTGGTGTTCAAGATCAAGTAGATTCTAAAGATTTGCTACTACTTTTAGATCATGGTATTTTCTATGAATTTATCCCTATGGACGAATTTTATAATGAAAATCCAACCGTAATGAACATTGAACAAGTGCAATTAAATATAAATTATGCTTTGGTTATAACAACTAATGGTGGACTGTGGCGATATATTATTGGAGATACAGTGAAATTTACAACCAAAAATCCATATAGAATAATAGTTACAGGACGTACCAAACATTATATAAATGCCTTTGGTGAAGAATTGATGATAGATAATGCGGAAACTGCCTTAGATTTTGCCTGCAAAAATACCAATGCTATAATAAATGAATTTACTGCTGCTCCTATTTTTATGCAAAATAAGGAAAAAGGCTCACACGAATGGTTGATAGAATTTAAAAAATTACCTAATTCAGTAGAAAAATTTATTGAATTTTTAGATCAAAAATTAAAAGAACTCAATTCTGATTACGAAGCAAAACGCTATAAAAACATTACACTAAACCAACCCAAAATTACTATCGCAAAGGAAAATCTTTTTTTTGAATGGATGAAAAATAGAGGAAAATTAGGAGGCCAAAATAAAGTGCCAAGATTAGCTAACGACAGACAATATATAGATGAATTATTAAAAATAAATGTGTAGGAATTAAGGTAAACTATGTTTTAAAAATTCAGAGATTACAAAACTTTCCGACCAACATGCTTGGAAATTGAAACCGCCAGTTATGGCATCTATATTTAAAACTTCGCCAGCAAAAAATAAATTAGGATGAATTTTACTTTGCATCGAACGAAAGTCAATCTCTTTTAAATCGACACCGCCACATGTTACAAATTCGTCTTTAAAAGTACTTTTGCCTTTTACTTCTAATTTCATTTTTGTTAAAGATTGGTTAATTTTTAATAATTTTTCTTTGGAAATATCAGCAAATGTTAGCGTATTTGAGATGTCGTTCTCCTCCAAAATAAAATGCCAAAATCTTGAAGTTAATTGAAAAGGATTGTAATTAAAAACCATTTTTTTAGGATGCGAATTTTTGCAATCCATCAACTTTTCTAAAGCTAAAACATCATCTGTTGCTATCCAATTTATAAAGCAATCAAAAGTATATTTTTCCTGTGCCAAATCTATCGCACCCCACGCTGATAGGCGCAAAACGGCAGGTCCACTTATTCCCCAATGGGTAATCAAAACGGCGCCTTGTTCTTCTAATTTAATTTTTGGAATTGAAATTTCAACATTTTCAAAACTGATTCCCATTAAATTATTCAACTTTTTATTTTTGATATTAAAAGTAAATAAAGAAGGTAATGGATTGATAATAGTATGCCCTAATTTTTTTATAGTTTCCCACATTTTAGGTGAACTTCCTGAAGAAATTATCAAAAAATCGGCTATATATTCTTTGTTTTGTGTTTCAATAATAAAAATACCATTTTCTTTTTTTATGGTATTTACACCTGTTGAAAAACAAACCTCAACTTTGTTTTTCTTAACTTCATTTTCCAAAACATCTATAATTGTTTGAGATGAATTAGAAATAGGAAATACCCGATTGTCGTCTTCAATTTTCAAGGAAACGCCTTTGTCTTCAAACCATTGCATAGTATCTGCTGGTTGAAATTTATGAAAAATACTTCGCAATTCTTTCTCTCCTCGAGGATAAAATTGAATCAAATCATTTGGGTCGAAACAAGCATGAGTAACGTTGCATCTTCCGCCGCCTGAAATTTTTACTTTTTGTAATGGCGAATGTGATTTCTCTAAAATAGTAACAGAAAATTTTTTAGAAAAAGGAATATTGGCGGCTAAAAAAAATCCCGCAGCACCACCACCAATGATGAGTATTTGTTTTTTTGGCATACTGCAAAGATAATTTGAAAATCATTACAAATTCCCAATTAAATTTATTTGAAAAATAAATAATAATTTACATTTTTACTTAAAATATCTAATAATTGAACCATTAAAAAACCCGATTCCATTATTTGCAGTTAAGAAAATAAATTCATTTTTGTTAATAAATTCAAACTTTATGATATTCATTTGATAACCAACTGACATAGCTAAACCCGCCTCCCAAGATAAATTTGGTTTAATAATTAATTTTTTTGAATAATTATTATCCTCATTTTTAATTATTTTATAAAAACCAGAACTTGAATAATAATAAAATGATTTATCAAATTTATTGTATGTAATTGGACCAACATATTCTAATAATATATCTAAACTCTTGTCTTTTTTCCTGTCTAAAATATTATTCATCTTAATATCTGATTTATAAAATCCTTCAGAATCATTTTGAGATATACATGTAATATTGCCATCTAAAGAAAAATGCTGTAAACTTTGTGAAATGCAAATATTCCCACTTTCATCTTCAGCTATTCCTTTTATCCCATTATAAATAGGCAGTTGATATGGGAATTTATATAAAGTATCTTTTTCGGTAATTTTTATTTTATTTGGGTATTTTAATTTGAATAATTTATAATATTCATTTATATCTTTTTCATTAAGATCATAACTTCCAACAGATAAATATTCATCTTCTTTAAATGTTCTATTCTTTAAATCAAAAAAATAAGTACTTGTTCCAAATTCACCATTATTACAATGTAGCCACATTCTGTTTGAACTATCTAAAAATCTATATGAAGCGCGATACATTACGAATGGTTTTCCGTCGCTATCTTTATCAAAATTACTTCTGTTATAAATGCAGCAATAATTACCTAAACTATCATTTTCAGTAGGAATTGAATATGTTTTCTTATAGTAAATTCCTTTTTTAGTACACACTATAAAATTATTTTCCTTATCAATTAAAAAACTATAAATGGGGGTTTCAATTTTTTCGATTATTTTCAATTTTTTATCATTTTCGAAAGATTGAATTTCTCCATTTTTATTAATTAAAAATATTTTATTTTCTTTATTTTTTACTATAAAACGAATATTAGGAATTATGATTTCTATTTTAATATTTATGACATTCCAAACAATCAAACTATCATTTTCTGTAATTGAATAAATTTTATTCTCGTTAATTATAAAATCTTTATAGTTTACATTTAATTTAGTATTTCCCTTGATATTATTAGTATTTTTTATTTGTGCTTTAAATGAAAAAATACAAAAAAACAAAACTAAAAATGTAATATTTACATGCTTTTTCATTTGCAAAATTTATGAAATATTTTTGACCTTTTTAATTCCCATACCACCCTTCCCTATCCAAACTTCTGTATTGAATGGCTTCTGAAATATGTTCGGTTTTTATGGGATTTGATGCATCTAAATCGGCAATAGTTCTGGCAACGCGTAAAATTCTATCATAGGCTCTTGCCGATAAATTCAAGCGTTCCATTGCGTTTTTTAATAAATTTTTCGAGCTTTCATCTAATTCACAAAAAGCATCCATTTGCTTGGGTCCCATTTGTGCATTGTAATTTATGTTTGGTATTTCAGTATATCTTTCGGTTTGAATTAATCGTGCATTCATTACTCTTTTTCGTATTTCTGCACTTTTTTCACCACTTCTTTTTTGAGAAAGTTCGTCAAAATCTACGGGTGCTACTTCAATATGAATATCGATTCTATCCATCAAAGGACCAGAAATTTTACTCATATAGCGTATCATTTCTTGTTGGGTTGAAGTATTTTGAGGATCGTCAGGAAAATAACCACTCGGGCTTGGGTTCATAGAGGCCACCAACATCAAACTGGAGGGATAGGTTATGGTGAATTTTGCTCTTGAAATCGTAACTTCCCTATCTTCCAAAGGTTGTCGCATCACTTCCAGCACAGTTCGTTTAAATTCGGGCATTTCATCTAAAAATAAAACGCCGTTATGAGCTAATGAAATTTCCCCTGGTTGAGGATAACTTCCTCCACCAACCAAGGCTACATCTGAAATGGTATGATGCGGTGATCGAAAAGGGCGAACTGTCATCAATGCAGATTCCGAGCCTAATTTTCCTGCCACAGAATGTATTTTTGTTGTTTCTAAGGCTTCTTGCAAGGTGAATGGCGGCAAAATAGAGGGCAATCTTTTTGCCAGCATGGTTTTTCCACTTCCTGGAGGTCCGATTAAAATAATATTATGCCCGCCAGCTGCTGCAATTTCCATGGCACGTTTCACATTTTCTTGTCCTTTGACTTCCGAAAAATCAAAAGGAAAATCGCCTAAATTATCATAAAATTCTTTTTTTGTGTCTATTTCTGTTTTTTCTAAAGGAATATTTTTATCAAAAAAGCCTATAACATCTGTAATATTTTCAACACCAAAAATGTCTAAATTATTTACAATGGCGGCTTCTCTTGCGTTTTGTTTTGGTAGAATAAAACCTTTAAAACCCTCATCTCTTGCTTGAATAGCTATAGGAAGTACGCCTTTAATGGGTTGGAGTGAACCGTCGAGAGATATTTCGCCCATTATAATATATTTTTCAATTTCGGTAGAATTTATTTGTTCAGATGCTGCTAAAATTCCAATTGCTATGGGTAAATCATAAGCAGAGCCTTCTTTGCGTAAATCGGCTGGCGCCATATTTATAGTAATTTTTTTACCGGGAAGTTTATATCCGCAATTTTTTAAAGCGGCAGAAATTCTGAAGCTACTTTCTTTTATGGCTATATCAGGCAAACCTACTAAATGATAGCCTACACCTGTATCTACATTCACTTCAACAGTTATTGTTTGAGCTGAAACACCATAGATAGCACTTCCGTAGGTTTTGATTAACATATTAGTTTACTTAATTCTATAAATATTTTGTGTGCATTTCTTGAACCTTATGATTCAATTTATTGAAAAAATTTTCTCTGTTTTCTTTATTTTCTAATGAAAGTTTATTAGAATGTTCAATGAGAGATTGTATATAATCTTCTTTTATTGAGCAAATAGCTCGGTCTTTAACGATAAAATAGTCGATCATATTGAATGGTAGAAAGAATAATTTATTTTCATCAGATCTGAAAAGTGCTATATTATCCATAACTAACAAATTATTTTCTAATAGTTCAAAAGATTTTCCTGTTGCTTTTTTCCCATTTTCAGCTAATTTACAAACGTATTTTAATTGTTGTTGAATGTCGTTTAGAATACTTTCTAATTCTATTTTATTTATTAATTCTAATGTAAAGAGATATTCTGTTTGTCCTATTAAGCTGTTGATTGTGCTTTCATTCCATATCTCTACGGAATCTATATGATCATATAATGAAATCAATGTATTTGAATGTTTAATAGCTTCAATAGGTGGATGGAAGTCTTTGAATTTAATATTCATCATAGCAAATTCTTTATTTTTTAGATATAGCCAAATGAAAATTTTAAGTTTGGTGATTTTGTTTTCTCCTAAAGTGTAAAATAGTGGAATGTCTTTCGCCATATAGTAAGACTTTGAATTTTTTTGTGTTATAAATGGCCTTATGGTGTTATTAGATAAATGTACATAATTTATAAAATCCTCTCCACTTAATAAATCTAACGGAGCATCTATAAGAAATTTTTTTCTTTCTTCATTTAATAAAACCTCGTCTATTGAAAAATTATAATATAAGGCAAGTTTTTTTAATTCAGCTGGATTTAATTGTACTTTTCCTAAAATTCTTCGATAGGCTGCATCGTAATTTGTTTCTAATACTTCGGATATTTCATAAATAAATTTTGTATGTTTACGTTTTAATTTATATTGTATGTAATCGAATATTTGTTCTGTCATAATATTTAACTTAGTTTTTTGCTCTTATTTTATATAGATTTATAAAAAATAATTGTAATTTTTATAAATACAAATGTAGATTTATTTGTTAAATATAAAAAAATAATTTTGATTATTTTGCAAAAAAATGTAATTTTTTAATTATGATTACGCAATTTAAAATAGTTTTAAAATGATAGAAGCTGAAAATATTAATAAATTTTACAATGACCTTCATGTTGTTAAAAATGTAAGTTTAAAAGTAAAAGAAGGAGAAATTGTATCAATAGTAGGAGAATCTGGTGCTGGAAAATCTACACTTTTACAAATAATTAGCAGCCTAGATAAAGCTACTGAGAGTAAAAAATATGGGAGTAAAATTTTAATTAATAATACAAACATCAATTCTTTAAGCGATAAAGAGATTTCACAATTTCGAAATTCTACTATTGGTTTTATATTTCAATTTCATCAATTACTACCTGAATTTACTGCAATTGAAAATATAATATTACCAGGCTTAATTGCAAATAAAAATAAAAAACAATTGGAAGAAAAAGCAATGGAATTGTTGCACTTTTTACAATTGGAGAATCGTGAAAATAATAAACCCAATCAACTTTCTGGAGGAGAACAACAAAGAGTTGCCGTAGCAAGAGCGTTGATAAATTCTCCCAAAGTAATATTTGCTGATGAACCTTCAGGTAATTTAGATAGTAAAAATGCAGAAGAATTACATAAATTATTTTTTGAATTACGGAAAAAGTTTAACCAAACTTTTGTTATCGTAACACACAATAAGCATTTGGCAGAAATGTCCGACAGAATTTTAACGATGAAGGATGGAATGATTAGTTAAAATTTTAGTAAAAATATTTAAAAATAAAATCATGTAATTGACTCATATATAACTTAATATTAGTCTTATCGTTTTTCGATGCCGTTTTTTCAATTGAATCTATATCATATTTCTTATTTAATTTTTGCAATTTATTACCATGAAGATCAATTGATTGAATATCTTTTTTCTTTGCAAATTCTTTATATTCTAAGAAAATAGAAATCATTTCAGTAAAATATTGAGAAATTCTTTTATCGTCAAATGATGGCACTACAGGGAAATCATATTCAATAGAAATTGTTTCAACTTTTACATATTCATTCGTTCCATATTTTGGTTTAAAGTAAGATGACCAAACTTTTTCCAAGGTTTTTGCAAAATTATTGGCAAGTAGGGTTAGATTAGTAAAATTTATTACTGAAATATCATCATTTACATGGTGATAATGTGTAGCGTTATTCATATCAACAGTAGAAAATGAATGGGCTACAACACCTTTTTTGTAAAAATTTACATTGTCCGAACGATAAAATAAGTTTTCATTTTTATAGGGATCTGCAAAAATTTGAAAATTATTCACCGAATTTGTATTGAATATTTCGTCTAAATTAGACAATTCATCACCTGTCATAAACATTCTATTTTCACCTTTTTCTGAAATTGTTCCTAGCATTTCAAAATTAAATTCAACTAACATTTTCTTTAAATAATCTTGAAAATCAGTGTGTTCACACAAGGCAGTAGAACCCAACATTCCTGATTCTTCGCCATTATAAGTAATATACATAGTTGTATAAAGCAAATTAGTTTTTTGTTTGAAATAATCCGACAAAGCCAAAACCATAGTTACTCCAGATGCATCGTCATCTGCACCATTATATATTGTATCATCTCCAAATTCTTTTGTGCCAATATGATCTAAATGTGCACCAAATGCAACAATACTATCATTTGTTCCTTTTTTTATGCCACAAACATTATAAACAATTTTTCCTTGAAAATCAAAGGGAATTAAATATGAATTACCAATACAAAAATCCAATTTATTCTTTTTAAAAACAGTTGCAATATAGTTTGCTGCCACTTCATTTTCTTGGGTGCCAATTAATCTCCCTTTCATTTTATCCGATGCCAAAGTTGAAAGATAGACTTGTAAAGAATCCTGTTGAATATCTTGGGCAGAAAATAATGAAGTAAAAAAGAATAAAAGGATTGCTCTTTTCATAAATTTATATTTTTAACAAATATAAAAATTAAAATATATAGCTTTATTGAAATAATAAATTTATTTTAAATTAGAAGAAGTATTTTTGCAAAAAAAACAATGTCATTACTTTCTTATAAAATTATCGGTTCAGGAAAACCTATTGTTTTGTTACATGGTTTTATGGAAAATCAAAAAATGTGGAATTTCATTTACGAAAATAACACAGAATATAAATGGATATTGATAGATTTACCAGGACATGGAAACTCCGACAATTATTTTATTTTACATTCAATGGAATTTATGGCCGAGAAAGTGAAACAAGTGTTGGATTACGAAAAAATTTCTGACGCTTTTTTCATTTCACATTCAATGGGTGGCTATGTAACTCTGGCATTTTTAGAGTTATTTAAAGAGTATTTTAAAGGAATTTGCATGTTTTTTTCTTCACCTTTGGCAGATACAAAAGACAAAAAAGAACAACGACTACGTGCATTTGAAGTAGCTCAAGAGAATTTAGATGGCTTTATAAAAGTAGGAGTTCCAAATTTATTCAATCAAAATTTATTGGAAGATTTGGAAGATGAAATAAAATCGGCAAAAGATATGGCAAAAGAAACTTCTTTACAAGGAATTACTGCTGCATTATTAGGTATGCGTGAACGAAAAGACAGAACTGAGTTATTGAAATTATGCAAATTTCCTATACTATTTTTATGCGGGACTTTTGATTCTGCTGTGCCTTCATCTCAAATAAAACAATTATATGAAAACGTAGAGCATATAACTTATAAAGAATTACCCATTGGGCACATGGGACATTTGGAAGCACCTGAATCTTGTGAAAAGTTGATAATGAATTTTATACATAAATATTATTAAACTTTTTTGATAAAAAAATAACCGTAAAAAACATCATATTGATACAATTAGACAATACCATTCTTTCAGACGATTTGTTTACAACTGATTTTGTTTGTAATTTGAAAAAATGTAAAGGAATTTGTTGTGTAGAAGGCGACAGTGGTGCTCCTTTAGAAAAAGATGAATTAGCAATTTTAGAAGACATCTATGATAAAATAAAACCCTTTTTAACCCAAAAAGGAATTGAAGCCATTGAAAATGAACATGCCGGACAAAAACATGTAATTGATGAAGACGGTGATTATGTAACACCCTTAGTAAAAGGACAAGAATGTGCTTATGTAGTTTTTGAAGAAAATGGCTGTACGAAATGTGGGATTGAAAAAGCGTTTGAGGCGGGTGTTATTAACTATCAAAAACCCATTTCATGTCATTTGTATCCTATTAGAATTCAAGAATATAAAACGTTTACTGCGGTAAATTATAACGAATGGTTTATATGTTCAGATGCTTGTTCTTTGGGTAAGGAGCTGAAAGTAAACGTGATAGATTTTCTTAAGGAGCCGTTAATAAGAAAATTTGGACAAGATTGGTATGAAAAAGTAAAGGAAATAAAAAAGGACTCTTTTTAAATAAAAAATCCACTCTATTGAGTGGATTTATATTATATGTTAACAACACAACTTATTTAAAATCAACTAATTCAATATCAAAAATTAATAAAGAACCTGGCAAAATCTTTTCACCAGCACCATTGTCCCCATAAGCTAAGTTTGAAGGAATATAAAATCGAAATTTAGATCCTTTGCTCATCAATTGCACGCCTTCTGTCCAACCTTTAATTACGCCATTTAACCCGAATTCAATGGGGTTTCCAGCATTATTTGTCTCAGTTCCATCAAACACAGTACCATCTATTAATTTTCCAAGATACTTTACTTTTACAGTATTTTCAGCTTTCGGATAATTTGTTTTGTCACCTTCTTGCAAAATTTCATATTGCATTCCACTTGCAGTAGATTTTACATTTGGATTTTGGCTGTTTTTATTTAAAAATTCTTGTCCTTTCTTGATATTTTCTTGTGCTTTTAATTTTGCTTCAGCCATTTTCTTTTCCTGAATTTTACCAAAATATTGTTTCATAAAAGACTGCATAGAATCTATTGGTAAAAGAGTTTTCCCGCCTGTTTTTGATTCTCTTAAAGCTTGAGCTAACAAATTTACATCTAAATTTAGGTTCTGCTTTTTAGCTTCATTTGCCACATTTACACCAATATAATATGACAATTTTTGATCTTCAGTTAATACTTTTGGTTTAGCTGACACCTTTTTTTGTGAAAAAACTAATGTTGACATAAACATTAGACTAAGAATTACAATTTTTTTATTCATTTTATTTATATTTAATTATTTATAAAAGTTATTATTTATAATTGAAAGCAAATTTAATTATTTTTATTTATTTCACTCCCGTACTTCCAAAACCGCCACTTCCTCTTTCACTTTCTTCCAAAGTATCTACATTTTCCCAAACAGCAGTTTCATGTTGGGCAATTACTAATTGAGCAATTCTATCTCCATCGTTTATGGTGAAATTTTCGTTGGAAATATTGGCTAAAATTACACCTATTTCACCACGATAATCAGCATCGATAGTTCCTGGAGAATTTAAACACGTAATGCCATTCTTCAAAGCCAATCCGCTTCTTGGTCGAACTTGGGCTTCATAACCAATTGGAATTTCTAAAAATAATCCAGTAGGAATTAATTTTCTTTCTAATGGTTTTAAAACAATGGACTCTTCAATATTGGCTTGTAAATCCATTCCCGCAGAAGCCTGTGTTTTGTATTCTGGTAAATGGTGTTTGGATTTATTAATGATTCTTATTATCATTTCTGTCGTATTTAAATTTCATAAATATCATAATTAAAGCAGTTAATAATACAACTATATTAGTCATAATTACTGAGGGTAATTCTTTTAATATTCCATAAACAAGCCATAGAATTGTACTCACAGAAACAATCGTGAAAGACAGTATCGATATGTCTTTTACTGATTTTGTTTTCCATGTTTTAAAAATCTGAGGTACAAAAGTTATACATGACAATGTTCCTGCAATAAGACCTAAAATTTCGAGATTAAAATTCATTATGTTTAAATATTAATTATGAAGATTATGTTTTGTAACTTTTAACCATTAACAGCAATTACACTGGCTACTTTTCCAGGAAGCATTTGATGTAACATCGTTTCAATTCCATTTTTTAAAGTAAGGGTTGAAGACGGGCATCCGCTACATGCACCTTGTAAAAGCATTTTAGCGGTTTTTGTATCTTCATCAAATTCTATTAAGTCTATATTTCCACCATCATTTGCAACAGCTGGTTTTACATATTCTTCTAAAATTTTTAGAATTTCTTTTTCTGTTTCGGTTGAAGTTTTTGAGGATTGCATCAAACCCATAGTTTGTTCACTATGTTCAGCTTTATAATGGTCTGAAATTATAGGTTTTGCGTTGGTTAAATAATTCCAAATAAATTCACGCATTTCCATAATATGGTCTTCCCATTTATCTTGATTATTTTTTGTAATTGAAATATAATTTTCAGTAATAAAAATTTCTTTTACAAATGGGAAGTTATATAATTCCTTTGCTAAAGGCACTTCATTAGATTTTCCCACAGATTTCACTTCAATTATTCCATCATGAAGCATTGTATTTGCAACAAATTTCATCACATTTGGATTAGGCGTCATTTCTGCATAAATTGATACAGGTATTTTTTGAATTTTTAAACTTAATTGTGTAGGCAATTCATCTTCTAAGATTTCTTGTAGTTCGGCTGATATAGCACTCCACTGAACAAAATCCAATTTTTCGATGGCTACAAAATTTGCTGTTATAAGAATTTTATTAACAAATGGAAAAGTAAGAATTTTGTTGAAAATGGGAAAGGGAATGTTTTGCGATTCTTTGGTGAATTCAGCACTTCCTTCAATCAAAGTGTTTGTTGAAACAAATTTGATAATATTTGGATTAGCAGTATATTCAATGTTTAATTTCATTTTTTTTTATTGATGTTGCAAAAATAGTCATTTTAATACTAAATAAAATTATAAATGTTTTATTAAAATTAACAGATGCCCAAGAAAAAATTTAAATTTTGAAAAACCAGTAACTATTTTTTATAATTTTATAAACCAAAAAGTTGCGTTTGCTAGTTGAATCTACCAACTCAGCCGTTAAAATCAATGCAACTACTTCTAAATCAGATATTTTTGTTTTCTACCAACATCTGATTTGAATTCTAATTCACAATTCAAAGAATGTATTATATCTAAAACTCTTAAATAATTTTTTACTATATTTGACATAAATATTGGTTATTTTGTGCCTTCAAAATACTGAAATTCAGTTCCTTGATCAATATTTATCCAATTTATTTTAATTTAAATATTTACACCCAACGGGTTATTTGAAATAAAATACTATTTTTGTTGTACAGAAAATGAAAAATGAAGAATTTTGTATTGTATTTATTTTTTGGGTTTGTGTTGATTTCATGTAAGACAACACAAAGCACAAAAAAAAATACTAAATATAGAAAGCCGATAATCCTTAGAAAAGACACTAATTCGGGACGAAATAGAGATCAAAGTTCTGTTTTAAAAGTGCCAAAATTTGGCAAAACTGTTGTTGCCAATGGTACTGCTTTAGAAGTTTTAGAAGAAGCAAAATCATATTTAGGCACAAAATACCAATATGGAGGTTTTACAAAATCGGGAATAGATTGCTCTGGCTTGGTGTGTAATGCTTATACTGCGGTAGATGTTGCTATGGAAAGGCGTTCTGTGGATCAGTCAAAACAAGGAATTGCAGTAAATCTTATAGATATAAAACCAGCTGATTTGTTGTTTTTTAATACTTCTGGGAATGGTATTTCTCATGCAGGTATAGTGGAAAGTATAAAAAATGATGAAATTTTTTTTATCCATGCTTCCACTTCAAAAGGTGTTATCATTTCATCATTAGAAGATAAATATTGGAAGCCTAGATTTGTAATTGCAAGAAGAGTATTAGAATTGTGAGTTTATAATTAGTTCTTTATAATATAATGTACTAATTCTGTCCAGTTTTTACAATAAGGTTTCTGGAAAACATGATTTTCATTTGGCTTATAAATAACTTTATTTTGCATCATTTTTTCCATAATATCAGCCAATTGTAAAAAATTATCTTTTTCAAAAAAAACAGCTTTTTTATAAGTACTAATATTTTCTCTTGCATAAGGTAAATCCACCAATATAATAGGCTTTTCAAAGTGTTTTATTTCACTTATGGGTAATCCCCAACTTTCTATATTGGAAGTAAAAAGTAAACTATCAATAGTATAATACCATTGAAAAACGTCTTCTCTGGGCATAATTCCTAAAAACTCAACTGATTTAAGGTGTTTGGCACTTTGTACTATTTTTTTAGCATAAATATTAGTTTTCTCATCAAAAGTGAATAGAATTTTAAAATTGTTTAGTCCATTTTTCTCAAGTGTTTCAGCTGCTTTTATTACAATTTCAAAGTTTTTATAGATTCTAGGGAAACTAGGGTAAAAAAAAGTGTATTCTGGTAATCTTTCTAAGCCATTGGGTTCAACAAACTGTTTATAGTCAGCAAATTCTGGCCTAGCAACTATAACATTTTGAATACCATTTTTCAAGAAAAATTTTTTAAATAATTCTTCTTGTACAATTACCCAATTGTTTTTTTTTATATTAATAAAGTATAAATATTTATATAAATAAGAGAAAATATATTCGGTAGGACTTAATAAAAAATCTGAAATTTTTTGTTTATTATAATGGGCAACATTATGACAATATACAAATTTTTTTTCTGCATAGATATTAGGAGAAAGATCGTGAAGAGAAATCCAGATATATGGATTTAGTTTTTTGGAAAAATTTTTAAAATAAATAAATTCATAATAAAATCTATAAAACCAGCGCTTTTTAGATTTAGGGAATTCAATAAACTGAACATTTTGTATATTTTGAAATAGGTTTTTATTGTGTACTAATGCTATTAAAGTATATTCTAAGCCGTAATTTTTTGATAGCTCACTCAAAAAATCATGCATTATAGACAATACGCCTCCTTCTTTTGCATTAATGCCAGAAATAACAATTTTTTTCAAAAAATATACTTTTGATAAGGAAGTTTTTTATTTAAAATCTCCTTTATATTTTTTGTCGTCTTGCCCTAAAACAAAAATTTTCAAGGTGAAATATACGAATATTACAAATCCTATTATGGATAATAAGGTACTCATAAATGGTCCAATACTTGGAAATATTTTGAATGACCATGTGAATATTTTACCCAATCCTAAAAAAAAGTCTGTCATTTTGAATTAATTTTAATTACTTTGCCACAAAGTTATAAAAAATGTTCACATTAATGCTCCGAAAACGTACTTTTTTTACAACATTAGTACTTTTTGTTTTGTTTGCATTTGCAAATTATATCTATTTTGATTTTAATGAAAGCAATAATAGCTGGATTTTTGGAATTAATTTATTCTCATCAGCTGTTTCTATTTCTATTATTCAACAAACTACTGTTTTGAAGAAAAATAATTTAGCAACATTTATTTTTCTTATTTTACTTTTTGGTTTTAATTCAAGTTTACAAACTTTGCCATCTGCAATATCTTTTCTTTTGATAAATATTTGTTATATTCTGTTATTTTATTTTTATTTTATACGAAATGTTTTTTTCTTAATTGGTATTGTATTTTCTTGTGCAATGTTTATTGATTATTATATTTTTCCACTTATTATTGCGCCTATTTTTTTAGCATTTTATAGAACTAAAATTAACAAGTCGTTATTTTATGAATTTTTTTTAGGGATTTTTATTACATCTATTACGTTACTTCAGGTATTATATTTAATGGATGAAACGAAAATAATTCAAAATTATATTAATTCAATTCAATTTAGATTTCCTCATTTTGAAATTAAACATTTTTGGCTGATTCCTATTTTTCTTTTTTCAATCTATTCATTTGTTGATTTTCTTTTAAATGCTTCAAAATCTACTGTATCACATAAAAATACGAGTAGATTATATTTTGTTTTCTTATTGTTTACAATGATTCCTGGTTTTGTTTTTCAAAAGGATTTTACTTTCCTTTTTCATTTTATATGCTTACCTTTAACGATAATTTTGTCCAGATTAATACAATATTTACCAAAAAAATGG
>Ga0316612_1000289_pt1 | contig 17059 bp, 9 predicted proteins | sample MIS2016226_MG_FD_207676 | JGI IMG/M metagenome (GOLD analysis project Ga0316612, IMG submission 207676) | Microbial mat bacterial communities from Middle Island sinkhole, Lake Huron, Michigan, United States - MIS.2016.226 | ecosystem: Environmental > Aquatic > Freshwater > Lake > Sediment... | reverse complement strand
GTCCACGGTTGTGAGGGTGGGAGAAGTGCATGTTGCATCATTACACACCGCCACCTTCAGGTTGTAATTGGTGTTATCGTAATAGCTGATGACGGGTTTGTCGCTATTCAGGGCGAGGGAGGTGTACCACCCGACATCTCCCACGGTTGTGAGGGTGGGAGAAGTGCATGTTTCATCATTACAGACCGCCACCTTCAGGTCGCCATTGGTGTAATCGTAATAGCTGATGACGGGGAAGCCTCTACTATTCAGGGCGAGGGAGGTGTCCACCCCGACATCTCCCCCATTGTCCACGGTTGTGAGGGTGGGGGGAGAAGTGCATGTTGCATCATTACAGACCGCCACCTTCAGGTCGAAATTGGTGGAATCGTAATAGCTGATGACGGGGAAGCCACTACCATTCAGGGCGAGGGAGGTGTACCTCCCGACCTTTCCCTCATTGTCCACGGTTGTGAGGGTGGTGGCAGCGTGGGCGGGGAGGTTGCCTATCCCAAGTGCCATTAGAATCAAAAGGGCCAAAAAAAACTTAGTTTTTTTTGTCCGGCGATTTTTAGCCTTTTTACCAGGCTGTTTGGCCGTCATGAACGTCCTGTTCCAATTTGAATTGCTCATAATGAGCCTCCTAAAGTCTAAGCTGCTGAATTCTTAATGCTGATCAACGTCTTTGCGGCAGTCAGATTGACTACCACGGGCGGGCGGTTCCAACTGCGCTTGGTTGCGAAAATGAGCCTCCTGTGATCAAAGAAAACGTCTTGTTATAGCATTTCTTTCAGGTTATTTCAAGGGGTCATGGAGGGCAATTTGGCTGGCTGCGTTCTGGGAAGTTGACAGGCAGGAGGCCTGTCTTACGCCTCTTCAAAAGAAATAAACAGGCTAGAAGCCTCTTCTACGCCGCCTCATGGCGGCGAGCGCGAGGGGCGAGGGAAAGTGAACCGAATACCGCCAAGACTAACAGAACGCTGGTGGTGAACCGCTGTATTAGGTTGCGAGCCATAGTCTGAATAAGCATGAGCATGATTGGTTTCCGACGATTGAGCAGATCCATACCGAGCCTCCTGTGATTACTTAGTTCCCAAGATGGAACTATTCTCTAGCGAACTAATCATTCTAAACTAAGAGGTAAGTTAGCGAAATTCTAATATCCAACATAGCATATACAATGTACCAAAGTCAATAGGCTAAAGCAAGGTTGTCCCTTTTGTGTCCCTTTGCCCTTACTACAGAGGTTGTTAAGGATTCAAAGTTGTCCCTTTGTTGTCCCTTTTGGCCCTTGACAAATCCTTGTTTAGTACATCTTGGTTATTTAGGGGTTCGGGGCGTAGCATAGGCAGTAGCATGTAGCGGGCTTCTAGCCTGCGGATGTAGCAGCGGCTTCCCGCCTGCGGGACCAAAAAGACCTGCCAGACTGTTGCAAGTCTGGCAGGTCGTTGGCTTGGTAAGAAGCAAGAAGTTAAGCTTTTAGAGCAGCAGCGCGAGGGGCGTTTGAAGCGATTCCAACTGAGCTTGGTTGCGAAAATGCGCCTCCTGCGACCAAAGAAAACGTCTTATTATAGCATTTCTTTCAGGCTCTTTCAAGGGGTCATTGAGAGCAATTTGGCTGGCATTTTGGCTTTAACTTGCCTAAGATAGGCAAAAGTAGTACAAACTATCCAGTCTGGGCTGGTAGACAGGCAGGATGCCTGTCTTACGCTTCTTCAAAAGAAATAAACAGGCTAGAAGCCTGTTCTCCGCCTCTTCAAAAGAAATAAACAGGCTAGAAGCCTGTTCTACACAATCAGCAATCGGCGTGGGTAAGAGGGAGGTGTTTCCCTAAGATGTTGGCAAGCGCTGGGGAAACTTGAGCAGGGTCAGCGGTTGTGGCAAAGAGGATTTGCCCAGCGCCAGAAGGTAGGCCCGTCGCCGCGACTAGCTGGGCGACGCGCCGGGCAACAGGGGAAGCGGTCTCAATAAGGGTGACCTCTGGCCCCGCAAGCTGGCTAATCACGGGAGCTAGAAAGTGAAAGTGGGTGCAGCCTAAGACGAGGGTATCAACCTTTGAGGCAAGGAGGGGGGCGAGATAACGGGTGAGGATGGTCCGGGTCGCCGAGCCGTAGAGGTCGCCCCTTTCGACCTGCTGGACAAGGTCAGGGCAAGGGACGGTTTGAATGGTGACTCCTGCCGCAAAGCGCTCGACCAGGCTGGCAAAACGCCCCCCAGCCAACGTGCCATCCGTAGCCAACACGCCAATCTGTTGGGTGCGAGTGGCGGCAATCGCGGGCTTGAGGCCTGGCTCCATGCCTACAATCGGGATGGGCAAGGCGGCCCGTAAGCTTTCCAGCGCCGCCGAAGAAGCGGTATTGCAGGCTACCACGACAATGCCCGCGCCCCTTGCCATGAGCCACCCCGCACAAGCTAACGCCCGCGCTTGCACTTCGGAAGTGGCACGGGGGCCGTAAGGGCAATAAGCCGTATCAGCGAGGTAGTTGAGGTTGTGGTGGGGGAGAAGCTGGCGAATGGCCTGCATGACCGAGAGGCCGCCTAACCCAGAGTCGTAAATCCCGATGTTCATAGAAGATAAGTGGTGCCCCCGAACGGACTCGAACCGCCGACGCAAGGTTTAGGAAACCTTTGCTCTATCCATCTGAGCTACGGGGGCCTAACAGATTAAAGTGTACCACAAGCCAAGGTTAGTTGCAAATGGGGCTGGGGCGCGGCAAAGCCGCGCCCCAGCCCCCTGAGCTTGCCGAAGGGCAGACCTCCCTGGCTTAGGTTCTATTTCTTGCGCTTTTTAGGCGTAGCCGTAGGAATTGCAGTTGGCGTAGCCGTAGCAACGCTGGTGGGCGTAATGGTTGGGGTAGCAGTAGCTTCGGGCCCCAAAGCCAGCAACTCATTCCCCAATAAGCCAAGCAAAGCTTCGTAAGGAGGAGGGTTTTCAGGGTGCATCTCAAAGCGGGCGCGTTCAAACCATTGCACGGTGTATTGCTTCCCGTCGCTCAGAGTCTCAACTTGGGGAGAGCTAAGAGGTAGCCCAAATAAAGCAAGGTTTTCAGCTACACTCTTGCCAAGTTGCCCATCCAACTCTATCCCATTGAAGCGCCACAGAGCCTGGAAGTAGTCGCAGATGTAGTGTCCCGTCTCAGCAAAGAAGCGGCAAGCTTCATACCCTGGAGCCTTTGGGAAATCCTGCCACTTGCGCCCTTGGCGTTGCAACATATCTGCGCCGAGCCGCCCCAGCAAAACATCAAAAGGTGGTGGATTCTCTGGGTGAAGCTCTAACCTTGTCCGCTCAAACCATTGGGCTTGCACGGGCTTACCTTCAAGCACTTCTTCACGCTGCGGCCCAATCGGATTGCCAAAGATTTCCAACCCCCCATTGGCATTCCAGAACTCCAGGATGCGCCCGCAAACCTCAAAGTTTGTAGCAGAGAAGTGCCTACAATTGGCTGGCGCAGGCGAAGCCGTAGGAAGTACGGTTGGGGTTGAGGTCGTGAGCGTGAGTGGTTGAGTGGTAAGCGTGAGCGGCTGAGTGGTAGGGGAAAGGGTCGGCTGCAGCGTTGGCTCCTTAGTAGCTTTAGCGGTAGGGGAAGAAGTTGCCCCAATGGTCGGCGACGCGGTAGAGAGAACGGTAGGGGAAGAAGTTGCCCCAATGGTCGGCGACGCGGTAGAGAGAACGGTAGGGGAAGAAGTTGCCCCAATGGTCGGCGATGAAGAAGGTTGCGTCCCTAAGCTGGCGCGGAACTTATCACTCATCTCCTTTGTCAAGCGCAGATAGAGATCGCCATACTTCTCACTCGGCTCGATATGGCTTCCCTCAAAAAACTCATTGAAGCTCGTGAGAACCACCGCCGCAGGCTTATACTTAATCGCATCTTCCCAAGTTCCGCGATAATATGCGCCATCCTCGCGCAACCGTTGATGCCCATTGCGGTAGGCAAGGTCATCATAGCCAGGCATCACGGTAGCAACAAAGGGGCGATTCGTACCTTCCAGCAATTCTTTATAGGAAGCCATACCGCGCCCTGGGGCTTTCTCCCAGGTAATGTCGAAGAAGTAGAGTGTATCAAAGACCTCCAGATACTCTGCCTTCTCTGTGCCCCCAAACCAAAATTGTTGCCGATTAGGGTCAGCCTTTGCGCGTAATTGCTTCCAGGTCGTCGCATCGCCAAGTGAAGGGGGATAGAACCAAAAGACCACTGGTTTGCCCTGAAAGGTCTGATAGGTCGGCTTGCTCATAAAGTCCGTTTGCAAGACGGCTAGAGCGTTAGCAAGGTTATCCACATTTTTAAGCTCACCCCAAGCCGATTGGTCAGGGATAATCGCAATCTTCAAGCCGTTGCCCATTTCGGCCATCAACTCCTGCAACCGTTTGCAACGAGCATTGAGCCGAGTCTCATTCGGGCCATACCAGGTACAAATGAGCGTGTCAATTCCCGCATCCCGTGCCTGTTGAATATGGCGACGCAACGTCGCATCTTCGCCCCCAGAGTACTGGGGCACGGGCAAATCGCTCATTTTGCTATATGTCCAATCCGTCATTTCGTACCAGGGATAATAGAAGGCCATAATGGGCCGTTCACTCTGAGCGTTAAGCGGCTTAACCGCCATGGCGAGCGCGAGAAATACCAACGTAAGCAGGGACAGCCAGCGATAAATGATTTTACGGTGCATTGTCCTCTCCAGAGTAATTAAGGATTCTTCAGAAGATTAGTCTAAAGTCTCTCTTATTCAGAGAACTCATCGGTCATATCTGTCAATTCGATAGTTTTGTCAATTGAGCCATCGCTTCCGTGATCAACTTCCAAAGGTACGGTTCCCCCATTGCCCCGCCAGCGCCGAAACAGCAAATGGGCCGTATCATTCGGCTGCAATTCGATCCCATCGTGGCCAAAGATTAATTCATCTTCGCTATCAATGTCAACCCGATCCATCAGTAAGCTATACTTCCCAACTTGCTTATTGCCTACTGTATTAACGATGAATCTGCCCTTTGGGACGTTCAAAACAACATTAACTGTACCTCCTGGTTCAAGTGCAAAACCTTTAAGCAGAAAGGAATAATCGGCAACGAGGGTTTCGAAGCCAACTAGAATGTTTGGTGTTTCGCCAACCGTCGTTTTGTAGGATAACTGATTCCCGTCAGGCGAAACATCCAGCGTATCTTTCTGGTTAGGCTTGAGTTGAATATCAAAAACATCCAACACGTATCCTGGCCCAATCATAGCTATCTCTACTTTGCTGACTTTTTTTAGCCGACTACCATCCAGCGTCATCCTAAATTTCACGCCCAAAGGCACATAATAGGTCGGCTCACTGTCTAAATCCCAAACATCCACCCCAAATTTGAACGTTTTTACCTTCGCGCCAGGGATTTCCTTCACAGGTTTGCCATCTGCAAAACCATACCGCCGGCCTTGCTCATCCGTAATGAGCAAATCAGCTTGGCCGCTGACCCAGATTTCGTTGAATTCAGCTTTATCTTCCTTTTGCCCTCGCGTATTCTGAGCATTTTTCGCTTCTTGGTTACAGAAACCACAAACTTGCTGCCGCAAGCGCTTCGAGGTTGGCACGATAGTTAAAGTTTGAGTTCCTGCATCACCCTCATAAAGCTCAGATTCTTCCTTCGGATTCGTTGAAGCCTGATATGACCAGGTATTTTTGTTGCGATTGACCTCAATCTTTCGCACGATTTGGGGATAATTATTATCATAAACCATAATCCAAAAGATACCTTTTCCCTGGTCTTCAACGGCGTAGGGGGTTATCGCGTGGCCGCCACTCCAATCGCGTTTGAAAATTCCAATCGTGTAGGATTCAGGAGCCTTAGCGCCAGCGCGATATTGTTTCAACAAAACGTCGAGAATCTGGCTGGGCGTAGCAGCAATTTCGCTATCCATGGTCGGATTCGTCATTTGCGTTGCCCACCAATAAGCAATTTCGCGCTGGAGCTTGTTATTTCCTTCAAGTTCAAGGTCGGGCACACTTTCGGCCCCGAAATCGTTAGGATCAAGCTTCTTTGTATAAAACAACAAACTCGTAACGGCCATTCCTTCGCAATGGCCGCCCGCCATGCTTTCGTTTGCTTCCTTCATCCACTCTTTAGCTGCCGCCGTGAGGATACATTTGCCCTTTTTCTTATTCGCGCAAACCTTATCCCCAAACAAACGCTGCATTTCAGCAACGGTCAAATTGCGATAATTACCCTCATCGCCATAGTTTTCAAAACTAAAGCTGTTACTCTTTGGCCTAAAACCTAAGTCTGCCACATAACGGCCACTGGAGGTCACATCTTTCGCGCTTTTTTCAGGCTGCTCCTGCGCGACACGCGGAGTTTTCGCAGGCTCTGCTGGCTTATTTGTTTGTTTTGCACCACCGCAACTCAACGAAAGAAGCCCAAAAAGCAAGAGGAAAAGCCAGATAAAACGTCGTTTCATTGAAAATCCTTACCTAATGGAAATTGAAAACTAAGGCGACCAGCTAGGATTAGCATCTCCCTTAGCGGAAGTTAGCCTGATTTGCTCTTCCCCAGCGCTATTCATACTGTAGATATTGGATAAACCGTCCCGATCTGAGACAAAAGCGATTTTACGAGCATCGGGCGACCAAGTTGGTTTCCAATCGCGCCCAACATGTTCGGTCATATTTCGCAAATTTGAACCACTTGGGGTCATTTTGTAAATTTCAGCATCTCCGTCGCGGGTCGACGAAAATGCAATCCACCGCCCATCAGGCGACCAGGCAGGGTTGCTATTGTCCCAAGTAAAATCCGAATTGTGCTTGCGTTCCTGCGAAATGTTCTCTGTCAAGCGCTTTTGGGCTGTGCCATCGGCATTCATCACGTAAATATCCCAGCCATTATTGTTGCGTTTGGAAGCAAAGGCAATCTTACTCCCATCAGGCGACCAGGTCGGCGAAACGTCTTCAACAAGGCTATTTGTCAACTGAATCTGATTTGAACCATCAGCATTCATCACGTAAATATCTTTATTACCTTCGCGCTCAATGACAAAAGCGATTTTTGTTCCATCCATTGACCAAACTGGCTCAGTATCGTTTTCAACGTTATAGGTTAAACGTTTTACATTTGAACCATTTACATCCATCACGTAAAGATCATCATTACCATTGCGATTAGAGACGAAAACAATTTTGCGATGATCAGCAGACCAATTTGCACAACAATCTTTGGCAGGATGATTAGTCAATTTGATGAGATCGCCACCTTTGGGATTCATTAAATAGAGGTCATTGAAGGTTCCATCACGGTCTGAATCGAAGACAATCAGGTCGGTGAGCGAAGGCGGAATCGGCGTAGGCGTGCGGCGGCCCGCAGGCAACGGCGTGGAGGTGGCAGTAGGTTGTGGGGGCGGCGGCGCATTTTTTGGGGCCCAAGCCGAGATCGAGCCGCTCGTCAGCCGCGTTGCTTTGGTACTATCATATTTCGTTACATAGAGATCATAAGTATCCAAACCTGTATTGCGAGCGAAAGAAATATACTTTCCATCAGCAGACCAAGCGGGATATGTATCTCCACTGTTCCCATCTGTCAATTGTTTCGGTTTAGAACCATCAGCATTGATAGTCTGAATCGTACCTTTACGTTTATGACTATCGTAAGAAGCGAAAACTAATTTCTTACTATCGGGTGACCATTTTGGGGCGGTATATGTTGCAGGGCCTTGCGTCAGGTTGATTCGTCTTGAACCATCAGCTTGCATTATACAAACATTACCATTCCCTTGACCATCCTTCTCCAAGATGAAAGCAATCGCTTTACCATCGGGCGACCAGGTCGGAAATTTGAAATATTCGCCTTGCTTACTACTGTTTGTGAGGTTTTTCAAGCCCGAACCGTCGCTATCCATCAGATAGATATTGTTATTAAAGATGTCTTCGCGGTCACTGACGAAAGCAATTTTTGCGCCATCGGGCGACCAGGTTGGATAGCGTTCGCCCCACCCTCGACTGCTGGTCAAAGCAATTAAACCTGAGCCATCGGGGTGAATCACGTAAATATCGCTTTTGCCATTGCGTTCAGAAGCAAAAGCAACTTGACTCCCATTCGGTGACCAAGCAAGATCACCATCCCAACTGGGGCTATTTGTTAAATTTACCTGATTTGCCCCATTTGCATCCATCATATAAAGCTCTTCATTGCCATCCCGATTAGAGGTAAAAGCAATTTGTGTGCCATTCGGCGACCAGATAGGGTTAGTATCCAGTTGAGCATCATTGGTTAAAGCGATTTGATTTGTCCCGTCAGCGTTTATAGTGTAAAGATCGCTATTATTGACGAAAGCGATTTGACCAGGGATTGCTGCGGCCAAACCTTTTGCGGCTGCGGGCGCAGACATCTGAGACCGCTGGCTTCCCAAAGGCAAAAAAAGTAAACTTGTGAGGATAGAAAGCCCAACCGTAAGCCGTAGAAGCGAACGTTGCATTTATGAGGCTCCTTTATTGTTAAGGACTGCTTTATTGCACGCAAATGGGCAAAAGGTGCAAATTGCTTAGGATTTTCATAGGGTAGAAAAGCCATCCGAGCTTTTAATCGTAACAACTATTAGCGAATAACCTCTATTCCACCCATATAAGGTTGTAAAACTACAGGAACGCTAATGCTCCCATCAGCTTGTTGATAATTTTCTAAAATCGCAATCATTGTGCGCGGAATTCCTAAGCCAGAACCATTCAAAGTATGAACAAAATCCGGTTTAGCTTCGGGCCCTGAGCGATAGCGAATGTTAGCCCGTCGCGCCTGAAAAGCCTCCACATTGCTACACGAGCTAACTTCTAACCACTCATTTTGCCCAGGGGCCCACAATTCAAGGTCGTAGGTTTTCGTAGAAGCGAAACCCGTATCTCCCGCGCAAAGGATTTTTGTACGAAAAGGAATCGCTAAAGCGCGACAAGTTTCTTCAGCATCAGCGCGGAGCTTTTCTAGCTCCTGAGAGCTGTTTTCTGGGGTAACAAACATGTACATTTCGACTTTATCAAACTGATGCCCTCGTTTAATCCCCCGTACATCCCGGCCAGCACTCATTTGCTCGCGCCGAAAACAGGGTGTATAAGCACAATGACGGATTGGCAATTGAGCAAAATCCAGAATCTCATCGGCATAAAGATTTGTAATTGGTACTTCAGCCGTGGGGACAAGCCAAAAACCTGCGTCTTCATCTCGATAAAGATTATCTCGAAACTTAGGTAATTGCCCAGAACCCCACATACATTGCTCTTTGACGATGAAAGGGGTATAAACTTCGTGGTAGCCTTGTTTGATATGGAGGTCAAGCAGCCATTGAATCAGCGCCCGTTGCAATTTTGCGCCCAAACCTTTGAGAACATAGAAACGGGAGCCAGAAAGCTTGACCCCACGCTCAAAATCAATAATATCTAAAGATTCACCGAGTTCCCAATGCGGTTTAAGCGGGAAATCATACGTTTTTGGCTCACCTTCCTGCGCGATAACCACGTTAGCGCTTTCATCTGGCCCATCGGGAACATCAGAATGCAGCAAATTGCGAATTTCAAACATCGCCAAGCGCTGCCGATCTTCTAATTCAGCTAATTGACGATCTAAATCTGCGATTTTATCCCCAACCACCCGCATTTCAGCGATTTTGCTTTCGCGTTCGGCAGCCACTTTCATTTTGCTAATCTGCTTAGAAACAGTATTGCGTTCAGCCTTCAGCGTTTCGGCCTCACGGAGAAAAGCCCGTCGCTGCTGATCCATTTCTAGCACATTATCTATCAGCAAACCATCTACATTTGCACGAGCTAATTGGTCTTTGACCCATTCTGGCTTATCACGGATGAGCTTTAGATCGAGCATTAAACCTTCCTTTCATTCTAACGCGAGTTATTTAGCACTTTACCTGGTTGGGCTGGGCGTTGTGGTAGATTAGTAAGTTGCGGAAGCAACATTTGCGGGTTTGGTCCCGTGACTTGCAGCCCTAAGATCGATTTGATATTGTTAGTTTCGTCGGCTTCTTTGATTGCGCCCACTTGACCTTCAATCACTGTTGGGTTCCAGCTATCCGCATAAACATAGAGATTGATTGTGCCACTGCGGAAATACCCTGGCCAAATCGTAAAGCGCGAGTCATAATTTGCAGGATTCGTAGACAAAGTAACACTTTCCCCAGCCCCAAGCCCCGTTGAACCAAGCGTTGTCTCTACGCCCCACGTGATTCCATACTTTGAAACCCTATCCCAAGGTGTATTCGCTCCTGGAGTCGGAGGATTTGTGGGGTCAATGTAGAGGTCAACCCAGAATGGAGCCGAAGCAGTTTTGCCTTGATTCTGCACGACTACATTGATTGCCACTGCTTCGCCTGCCGCAAAAGTCTTTTTATCGGGACTAAGCGTGAAACTGGTAACGACTAAATCGGGTTGCGTAGGCGCAGGAGTCACCGTCGGTTGGACAGCACAGATGATATAGGGTAGAAATAGACCTTTTTGTGATACTACAGGGTTAGGTGAATCGAGATCGAGATAGTCGGGGACTCCATTATCGTTAGAGTCGTCATCCAAAGGATTCCCGTCTTTATCGGGGTCTTCATCCTTTGTTGGAACACCATCCCCATCATCATCGGGATCTAAATAGTCAGGAATCCCATCATTGTCGGTATCTTTTTCATAACCTGTGCGCCCTTTACTATCTCGTCCTTCAATTTCAATATAGGTTGGTACGTTATCCCCATCATGATCGGTAAAGGTTCGCAGCAAAACACTGTTATTTGTGGGGTTTGGATCAACTTCACCTTTCCCCAAAGTTAATTGGGCACTATTCGTGATGGTGGTAACTTTCCCTAAAGTTGCAACATCGGCAACTTTCGCGGTGACAGTGAGGTTTTTCTGGCCGTTGGGCAAAAAGATGTCAAGGTCACATTGGGCAATTTGCCCTATTTTTACACATTCCTGCGAGGTATTCTGAATCGAAACTTCTTTAGGCAAGGTATCAGTGAGAATTCCACCATACGACGGAAAAAGACTGGTGTTAGAAACGTTAAGGGTATAAGTCAAAACGGTGTTAGGCACAGCAAAGCGCGGATCACTCTTTTTACTTAGCCCTAAATCAATCGAGACCAGGACATCTGTCGTGATAGAAGCCATATTATTCGCTTGGTTAGGGTCAAATTCCTTGCTTGAAACCTTTGCTTGATTAGTGAGCGAGTTACGAAGATCTGAATTCACATTCACCACAAGGGCAAACGTAGCTTTCTCATTGACGGCTAACGATTCAACCGAACACTTAACTAAGCCATCAGAGTGATTACAGCCTTGCGCGGAGCGAAAGATAATCCCTTTTAAGGGTAAAGTATCAGTGATTAGAATGCCTGTCGCTTTGGATGGCCCAGCATTTTGCACTTCCAACGTGTAGGTTAGGATTTTCCCAGGCAAAGCCATTTCGGGCGAAACTGTTTTCTTGATTGAAAGATCGGGTTGCGCTAAGATGTCAATGCTTGATTTAGCCGTATTATCGCTTTCGTCAGGATCGGTATCCTCACTTTGCACTGTAACGCTATTTTCTACTGCGGTTTTATTGACAGAACCTGCTGTAACCTTGATCTTAGCGGTAGCAGTTGCATTGGGAGCGAGGTGGGCAAGCGTACAAGTAACTTCCTCTTGAGCATTATTACAGGTTCCACCTGGCACACTAGCCGAAACATAAGTCATTTCGGTAGGCAATGAATCGGTGATAAGAACGTTTGAAGCTGCTGAAGGCCCACTATTCGTTACGACAATGGTGTATTCAAGCGGATCACCACCAGAAACTTGTGTACTGGGCAGCGAAGTCTTAGCCACAGAAAGGTTAGCAAAGCTTTCAATCGTGGTGTCTAAGGTCAATTGATTGCTATCTAAATCCGAATCGCGGCTTTTACTCGAAACATCGATAACACTTTTGATTGTTCCACGCAACGCGGGATCAATCTTAGCGTTAATGACCACATTTGCCGTGATGCCTTTCGCTAAAGAATCCAACTTACAAATAACTTTTTGACTGCTATTGTCGCATTTTATCCCATCAAGCGTTGCGGAAAGAAAGGTAACGCTCAAGGGCAAAGTATCGGTCAAAATAAGGCCAAAAGCCGTGGCGGGGCCAGTATTATTTAAGGTCAAAAGATGGCGCAGCGTGCTACCTGCTGAGACCGTCCCTGGGTTTGTTTTAGCTTTACTTAGCACGACATCAACCTCATTCGTAATACTTGTGGTAGCACTTGCCTTATTATCGCTAAGATCGGGGTCGGGATCTGAGCTTTGGATGGCAACTTCGTTGCTAATCGAGTCTTTTTGTGAATTGGCGATAGTGGATAAACTAAAGCTGGTACTTCTATTAGGGTCTAGGAAATCTAAAATACACTTTATAAGCCCACTTTGCTCATTGCAATTCAAACCTGCTGGCTTTGGTTTATTAGGATCAAGGCTTACACCTGAAGGAAGCGTGTCCGTGATCACTGTATTGAGGGCTGTCGAGGGCCCAGCATTAGAAATTGTAATCGTGTAAGTAAGAGGATCACCTGAAAAGACTGCATTGGGCAAGGAATCTTTCTGCACACTCAGTTTCGTTTGTCCAATAACGGTTGTTGTCTGGGTGAAAATATTATCGGTGGAATCAAAATCAAAAGAAGTGCTGGTTATCGTAACCGTATTACTGATAATGCCTCGCGTTGCGGGGTCAACCGTAACGGTAAGCAGAGCTTGTTTGCGCTCGTTGGGCTGAAAATCTCCCAAACCACAGGTAAGGAGACCTGCGTTATCGGTGCATTTTACGGAACTGGTAAGGTAGGTTGTGCCTGGCGGAAGCTTATCAGTTAAAGTTACAATATCCGTGTGGAAACTCCCCAAATCTTCATCATCAAGATTAATAGCACTATTTGTAACGGTTATAGTGTAAAAAAGAGGTTGACTCGCCAAGACAGGGTCAGGATCATCGGTTTTACTGACAGATAAATTGGTTAGGCATTGAGGTTGCGTAAGAAAAGGGGTAAAAGTTGCTTTACCAACGTTTTTGACCAGGCTATCGCCTGTGCCACCTGGGTTTTCGTTAGTTGTCGGGCCTGTAATGTTGCCCCACCAATTGTAACGTGCGTCGCCATTGACCCACGCTCCGATTCCTTCGCCATTGCCAGCGATAGTTGAACCAAAGATATTGAGTGTTGAGGGTTGATCTTTAACAAACAATGCACTCAATTTATTATTGGTGAAAGTTGAGCAAATAACCGTTGCTTTAGCTCCCACGGCTAGATAAAGCCCTCTTTCTTTATTATCTTTGATGACAGAATCTGTCAAAGTGATGACCGCCGAGTTCCAAGCAAAAATGGCACTATCTTCCCCAAAGACAATCCCATTGTTGTTGCCAGCGATACGGGTTTCACTGATTGAAAGATGGCTATTATAAGCGTATATCCCGAAGTCTTTATCATTTGTACCGATGAGATAATTATCTAAGATCTGGCTATTTTCGAGGCGGATTTCACCGTTTTTTACATCTACGGCTCGCAGCCCTGCAAATACCCCCCCCCCACTGGCTCCCGCATACTGAAGGGTAAGATAGCGCAGCAAGCCTGTCCCTTTGTTAGAAGTGCCGTTAAATTCTAGGCCGGCCCAGCTACCTGGCATACTAGTAGCTGAAGTAAGCGTAATCTGTTTAGTTGCTTCGCCTAGGGCCTGGAGATCGCCTTGAATCGTAAGAAGGACGTTTTTCGCTGCCAAGATCTTCACCCCAGGCGAGATTACTAAGGTCGCCGTTGCGGGGACAGTAACGTTGCCTTGCAATTCGTATGCTTCCAAACCTGTGTAATATGATAGAGTTCCAATAAGATTGCTATTTCCTGTCTTTACCCCAATCCGAATTCGATCAATTTTGTTTTTGCGAAGCGTAAGCCCCGAAACTTGATGAATACTATTAACGGGAACTTGAATGGCATAGCCTCCATTATTCGCCAGAATAGTGTTTTTGAGCGTGATATGGGCACTATTATCATCGGCAAAAAAAGCAAAACCATTTGAATTAGTGCCATTGTCGCTGAGAGAGCTATCTACAACACTAACCCCACTACTTTTCTCAATACTTATCGCGCTTGTTCCTGCAAACCGAACTAAAATATGGCGCAAATCGCCCGTGCCACCATTGAAATAGAGACCTTTCCAATCGTCAGCAGAGCGTTCATTTTGTGAAGTAAAGGTAATGGGGGAAGTTGTGGTTCCCTGGGCATTCAGGCGGCCTTTGACTTCTAGGCGACTGCCTGTTAAACCCTCAACCCGCACTCCTGGCGAAATGGTCAAGATGACGTTGGCATTGACCGTTACAGTTCCGCTTAAAACGTAGAGGGTGCTGGTGAGGCCCCACGTGGTGGTGGTGGTCACGGGGCGCGTTACATAAATAGGGGTTGACGCAGCGGCAAGAGGCTGGGCTGCGGTTGGGGACGGAAATTTGAGAATCCATAAAGCACCCAGCATGAGGAAAGCAAGGCCGAAAGCTAGGCTAAAGGGGTTTACTAATTTGCAAAAAAGGCTATTTTTACCATTCAGATTTTTACTTATTGCTTGGTGCATTGCCATCCTCCAAGTTTATATGGGACAAGGGCGAATGAGCTTATAGGATTCGATTCATTATACCAAAACATGTCGCCAGAAGATAATTTTAGAAAGTAGCAAAAGGTACTTCTTTTTAGCGAAGGGAAAAAGAGACCCCTTCCCAAGCGGAAGGGGCTTTTTTAGTAAACCTTACGCACCTTTTTTGCGGCACACGAAGAAGTAATAGGGGCCGTCATTCGCAGGTGGCGCGGTGTAAATGGTGCGGAGGAGCGGTTCCCAAAGCAAATTGGGCGAAAGTGGGGGATAAAGGAGCCAGCGCCCTAACAACCGCCGCGTCAGCAGCGAAGGTGCGCCATAGTAGTGGCTAAAATCAAAAAGTTTGAGCGCAGCAGCGCTGAGATAGGGCCGATAGGTCACAACTTCCAGCCCCGCGGCCTCGAAATGGGCCGTCCACTCGGCAGCAGTCAAAGTATTGAAATGATAAGAGATTTTGTTAAACCACCGCCCATACTGGCTACCGTCAAGGCCGAGGGCATTAAGGATAGCTGTACCAAGCAAATCTTTGGGAAACCGATTGCCGACCACTGAAGTAACGAATTGGCCGCCAGGCCTTAATACCCGTGCAATCTCGTGCAACGTTTCACTGAGGGGAATGATATGTTCTAAGACACAATTGCTGATCGCACTGGCAAAATGAGCATCAGGGAAGGGCAACGCCTCGCCGCTGGCCACATTCAAGCCCGCGTAAACGCCGCGTTCAGCAGCTTCTTTCGTCTCTTCAAGGCGCGGGTCAATGCCAAAAATCTGCTTTCCTGGAAAAACGATCTCGACGAATGTACCGTCGCCGCTGCCAAGGTCCAGAATGGGGTCGGGCAAATCGGGGGCCAGTTCAGCAAATAAACGCGCTTCAATTGCCCGCAACATTGCTCGATGAATGGGCAAGGTCAACAGATGAGGCCGGAGAAAGTCGCGCTGGTGATTCATTATTTTTAGCTTTGCAACTCAGCAAACAATTTTTCATATTGCACGGCGGTCTGTTCCGTGCTAAAACGGGCCGCAATTTCGGCTCGTGGCCGAACGTAGGCGGCGCGATTGGCCAAAATGCGGAGGATGGCTTCAGCAAGCGCATTGCTCTCGCCAATGGGGACAACTTCACCCATCCCCGTCTGCAAAACGGCTTGGCGCACCCCAGGCAGCGCACTGGCGACGCTTGGCGTACCACAAAGCATCGCTTCAACCTGCACTAATCCAAAAGATTCCGTAGAATTGAGGCTGGGCACGACTAAAACGTCGCAATTGGGGAAGAAAGCAGCCATTTCAGTTGCGCTTAATGTGCCTAGAAAATGCCAATTTTCGCGGTAGCGGGCAAAAAGCGGAGCTAAACGTCGCGCATAAGCTTCCTCGCCCAAGACATTTTCAAACTGCCCCGCAAAAAGCACGCGAGCATTTGGATAAGTAGCCAAAATTTTGGGCAAGGCATTGAGCAGAATTTCAACACCTTTTTCGGCTGCCAGCCGCGCTGCCATCCCAATAATTGGGCCTTCGATATGCTGCTGTCGCCGAAAAGCTTGAATCGCCTCTTCAGAAATCGAAGCTACCTCGACGGGCGGCGGAATAACACGAATTTTAGAATGAAACTTCGTGAGATAGGGCGAGTTTTCAGCGAAGTCTTGCGTATAAGCTACAATTGCAGTTGCCAAATTGCCTGCTGCAAGATTACTTAGATCTACAATCTTATTGACAAAACGATTAAAAAAACTGGTCGGCAATTGCAAATCGCAATGATAGGTCAAAATGACAGGTTGGCGCAATAAACGCCCGCGCAAAGCCAGCCCTGGCGCATCAAATTGGGGCAAGTGAAGGCTCATTGCATCGTGTTGGAGCGAAAGTTTGTTTGCCAACCAGCCGAAGGTGGGCATAAGCACTCCCTTGCTGATGCGGGCCAACACCGGCGCTCGCACGATTTCTACGCCATCCATCGTTTCGCGGAGCGGCAAACTAGGGTCATATTGCGCGGTTAGAATCGTAACTTCGTGGCCCCGCCGCACTAAGGCCGTGGCCAGACGTTGCACATAAATCGTTAGCCCGCTCGTGTAGGGGCGATAGTAAGTTAGGGCACAGAGCAGCCGCATCAGAAAAGCCTCTCTAAACGTAGAATACAAACCAATTCTTTGAGCAGTGTACCACAAAAATCACGCTGGCTGCAAGATTATCTGCTTGAAGGTAAAGTGCGCTTAAATGTTCAAATAGTTTGTTCTTCGACTTTTTTCTCCTTTCTCCGCTTGGAAATGCCATCCAGCGCAGTCTACAGAGTAACAAAAAAGCGTTTTGTTCAATTGAACAAAACGCCCTTTGAATTGGAGGCGGCGACGAGATTTGAACTCGTGGTGGCGGTTTTGCAGACCGCTGCCTTACCACTTGGCTACGCCGCCGTATGCAGAGCCATTGTAGCACGGCTTGTCAAATTTGGCAAGCCTGCCCGCCAGCGCATTGCAGGCAAGCGTTCCTTCTGTTATACTGCCCCTTTGTAATTGGCTGCTAGGAA
>Ga0316612_1000288_pt1 | contig 17151 bp, 15 predicted proteins | sample MIS2016226_MG_FD_207676 | JGI IMG/M metagenome (GOLD analysis project Ga0316612, IMG submission 207676) | Microbial mat bacterial communities from Middle Island sinkhole, Lake Huron, Michigan, United States - MIS.2016.226 | ecosystem: Environmental > Aquatic > Freshwater > Lake > Sediment... | reverse complement strand
TTGCAAAATAGACTACAACAGCTTTTTTCCTTTCAACCTGAGTTTTCAGAGCAGCTAATTCAGCCGAGAACGTTTCATTTGTCTCTTGGGTAAAGGGATTTAGCTTATAAGGCACTTTTGTGGCATGGCGACCTGTAATAAAATAGATTGCAGCGTAATCATTTGAAAAGATAGAAACTTCCGCTGGAAGCGACTTTATCTCTATCATGGTCGCTGATTCTTGCCAAGCTTTACTAGCATAAACTAAGCCATCACTAGAATTTATCGTTATCCAATCTTTTTCATAAAACAAATGAGAGCATATACAGATAAAAGCGATTCCAAGAATAAAACGAGAGAAATTTTTGCTTTTTAGCTCTGCCAGTAATTTGCTCATCAAGCCAAGAATCAGCAGAAAACAGACGTAAAGTGGAGAAAGAATACGATTATCGAACGCCGTATAAGAGTCAAAAAAGGAAACAGAGATCAACAAAAAGCTTTCATAAACAAAGATAAAAATCAGCAAAAAGGTTAAGAAATAATGAGAATTAGCGAGAAAAGAGATGAACTGAGCTTTTCTTTGTTTTAGCTTTAAACCTAAGATCAAAGATACGAAAACCAGTAAACCTACAATTTCGGTGAAGAGAAAACTTCTTCCTAAATAAAACGAAACTCCTTCTGGTAGCAACCAAAACGAAAAAGTATCAAAAATATCTCTTATCTGGTCATATTCTACAGGGTGAAAAAGAAACGTTCTATCTGTTGCCATACCTGTCAGAATAAGGTTTCTCAAAGACCATCCTAATCCAAACGAAACACTAATACTAGCGAAAATCAAACAATCAATTATTTTATCGCGCTGACTTTTTTGACTAGAAAGGTAAATCCCTATTGTTCCAGTAATTATTAACGTTAAACCTATGTATCTTGTAAGAAAAGCCAAGCCAATAACAAGTGCAGAAGAGATAAGGATGAGAAACTTATTCTTTTCTACATAGAGAGCTAACAAAAAGAGGCCAAGAAAACTTAAAAAGATAAAAAGTGGCTCAGTCAAAGCCAGAGAATGAATCTCAAGCATCGCGCCCGAAGATAGCATTAAAAGGGAACTAAAGATTGAGAGCCATATTGGTTTCGGGCAATAGTGATTTATGATAAAACCAACAAGAAATATGTTTGCGCCTAAGAGAAATGCACTTAACCACCTAGCTCCATCCAAAAGATTGATTCCAGTGGAGCCAATACTTGCAAGTAAAAGAGGATAAAAGGGAGGAAAATGGGTTAAAGGCGTTATCAGTCCATCGAAAGACGTGCTTAAACCATGACCTTTTAGGAAATTACGGGCAGCATCAAGATAGAAAATAGAATCGGGATAAATACCAATTCCATGCCTGGTAACAAAAATTAGAGCTACAATACCCAACAAAGCTGTAATGGTAATAAAAAATTCATTTGAAATAGTAAACAAAAATGATTTTTTTAGCACTTTATACCATTAAGAATGATTAAAAGCATAGCAGTTCAACCAATCTTGCGCTAATTTACCCCAAAGATATTTTTCCGCTTGAGCTTGGGCCCCAAAAACCAAATTTTCTTGCAAAGCTTTATCTTTTAGCAACTTGACAATTCCCGCAGCCAGCGCTTGAGCATCGCCTGGCTTCACAAGCAAACCTGCTGCACCATTTTGCAGCATTTCAGCCCGATCTCCCACATTTCCAGTAACTACTGGCACGCCTAATGCTAAACTTTCTACAATTTTCAAGGGCGAACGGGCTTTGGCGACAGCTTCATCTCTCACTGGATCAACAGAACATTGAGCTAAACGAAAATAATTTGCCACATTAGAAGGTAAAACCTCGCCAACAAATGTTACTTTCGCGCTTAAACCAAGCTCTTGAACTTTTCTTTGCAACAAAACACGATCATCTCCAGTGCCAACAAGCAATAAATGAGCTTTTGGTAGCTCTTTCTCTACAATTGCAAAGGCTTCAAGCAGCAAACCAACACTATGGCTTATTTGACTCAATGTACCAACATAGATTATAACCTGCTTTTCTTGCAGATTAAGGGCATTTCGCAAGCCCAAAATAGAACGCTCTGCGGGTTCAGGTGTCCATCCTGCCGCAATTCCATTTGGTACATAATGGATACGGTCTGGTGAAATACCTAATTTCTGATAGCGTTCTTGTAAAAAATGCGTATTCACCGTGAGTGCTGTAGCATATTTTGGAAGCTGATCTTCCCAAAGCTGAACCAATTTCTTTTGCCAAAGCCCACTAAAACGATTTGCTTCGGCCTCGTAATCATCACAATCCACAAAAAGCGGACATCTTAATCCTTTAGCAGCCAAGAAACCTGCTAATCCATTGATTGGTTGAGGTTTACAAACGTGAATTGCATCTGCACCTAAGCGAAACGAGAGAAAAGTCAGGGCAAAAGCAGCTTGCAGCCCAACTTGGCTTAGTTTGGGAGCAGTAAAATAACGCCGTTGGCCGGCCAAACCATAAACATGCATCTGGGCAACATAGTATACCACAACGCCATGATAAGTTTTTTGTCGCTGAATCTTGGGCAATTTATCGTAAGAATGATGCAACAAAAGTAACGAAACGTTATGCCCCAGTTTCGCTAATTCTTGCGCTAATGGCAACCAACGCCCACGCGGGGAGGGATTATCTAGGCTGGAAGTACTCAAAAAGAGAAGTTTCAATTTATGTTTTCGCTGTGATTTGAGCAATATCTCGCCGAATTGTGCCAAAAAGATGCCCGTTTTTGCCTTGCGAAAAGTAACGATCTAGCAGATAACACTCTTTCGTAAGGTAGGCAGCTACCTTTGGTAACGCTAGATTCAAAAAGTGCAAAGGCACAAAAGCCAACCGAAAAAGTGGCTCATTCCAAAAGAAATGCGTTATGAGCCATTGATTTGAAGCCGGAAGAAGGTTTTTGATCTGTTCAATTGTATAACCATTGCGAACATGACCAAAACTACGATTAGTATAAGGAGTGAAAAAAGCAGGTATCATTTGGGTATTTTGCGTGGGAGTGCTGAACCAGAGCGTCCCAGAAGGTGTTAAAACACGTAATAGCTCTTGCATCGCTCCCTGGTGATTTTCAATATGCTCTAAAACATCAAATGCAAGAATAAGATCAAATGAATCATCAATTAGCGCAAGTTGATCGGCTTTTGCTTGGACAACCGTAAGTTTGTCATCTGGGCGAAGACGCGGTTTTTGATCAATTCCTAGCCTAAGTTTGGCCGAGAATTGGCGCAGAATAAAACCATCGTCGCAGCCAAGATCGAGGATGCGCGACGCTTGGCGAGGCAGATTTAGCTGATTTTTGATCACTAACCAACGATAGAATGCTGCAAAATGAGGAGAATTATTCATTAAGTTTGTAAACTTTACTGCGTTACGGAAGGGGCTAAAGCTTCTTCTGCGTCAGATTGGGGTTGCCAAGCACGATATTGCCACAAAGTTTTAATGGCACTTAAAGCATCATGCGGCTTGATTTTTTTGCCCGCTAAATAGGGCCGCCCTGCATAAGAAACAGGAACTTCGTGAATTTTGTAACCTGCACGAATAATTTTAACTGTTAATTCGGGGTCAACATCGAATCTATCGTTATCAATCCCTAAATTTCGCAAGAGCTTCGTCTGAAAGAGCTTATAACAAGTCTCCATATCGGTGAGTTTTTGCCGATAAAGAAGATTAAAAAGTTGGGTTAAAAACCGATTGCCAAGATAATGCGTCCAAAGCATCCCTGTTCGAGGAGCATTCAAAAAGCGCGAACCATAAATAACTTTGGCCTTTGTCTGCTGAATCAAATCAACCATTGCATAGAAATCATGCGGATTATATTCCAAATCCGCATCTTGAATAACTAAATATTCCTCGCTGGCCAAGCGCAAACCACTGCGTAAAGCTGCACCTTTCCCGCAATTAGTCGCGTGAAAACAAGCTGTTATGCGCCCAGCAGAAGCAAGTTTTTGGACAATTTCCTTTGTACCATCATTAGAAGCATCGTCAACAACAATTGTTTGCCGAATCACGCTGATTTGCTCAAGTTGCTTGACAATTTCCTCAAGCGTTTCAACTTCATTGTAGACGGGGATAAGAGCAGTCAAGGAGATTTCAGACTCTTTTTGTCGGTTTGTCGGCAAGTAATTCATTACTTAATTCCTCAATCACGCTAATGAGAGCTGCCCAAGAAAGGTGATCCCGCTGCCCTTTGATATTAGACCGCAGTTTTGGCTCTAAATTCTCAGCGAAAAAGCGCCTTAATGCCGTCGCCAAAGCCGTGCTATCCGCTGGAGGAACGATAAGCCCTGTTTCGCCATCCAACACGGTTTCGGCTAACCCACCAACATTTGTGGCAATAATTGGCAAGCCATAGTGTAAAGCTAAAGTGCCAACTGCGCTTTGACTTCCACTTAAATAGGGTAAAACCAGCGCATTGGCCGCTGCAAAATAGGGTTCAAGCTCTTCATTGCGAATATAGCGGTTGTGAAGCAAAATTCGCTTTTCTAAGCCTTTTTGTTGGATAAGATCGCGGTAATGCTGCTCATTTTCCCAAAATTCGCCTGCAATCAAAAGATGAACCGAATCTGGAAGCTGGCTTAGAGCCTCTAACAGGTAGGGTAAACCTTTGTAACGGCGCACAAAACCAAAGAAAAGCAAAAGTGAAACTGAAGAATCAAGGCCTAAAAGTTTTCGAGCCGCTTCTTGCGAGATATTACTCTGAGTAAAACCATCAAAAAGCGGTAGATGCCCTGCTTTAATCGGTTTTTTGGGAAAGGTACGGCGGGCTATCGCAAATTCTTCTTCCGTAACCACAATCAAACCATCGCCAAGGCGCAATCCCTCGCGGGTCAAAAGCCATTCGGCCATACCGCTATCTGGCTCAATAAATTGATGACAAAGGTAGATAATGGGAATTTGGGCGCGGCGGGCAGCGCGAGCTACCGCAAAAAGTAAAGGCAGCCAAAACGGTGTCCACCACTGGAGAAGAATAAGATCTGGCTTGGCTTTAACGATTTGATTCGCGGTTTTCCACCAGGTCAAGGGATTCATTGGGTCAATCGTGCGTTCACAAGCCTCAATAAGCTTTGTTTCACTCGGATCTGAGGCAGCATTCCCTGGAAAAAGCCATTGGGGATATTGTCTCCAATAGGAATAAAAATCTACTTGATGCTTTTGCCTCAGATGATGCACTAAAAGCGTTGTATAGTGGGCCAAGCCACCCCGAAAAGGATACGTTGGCCCAATGACTGCAATTTTCATTGTTTTCCTCGATTTAGCTCGCTCTATCTTTCAGTTTTTGGCAGGTAAAAGCTCGAAAATCTCTGTCCCAGCTTGGTCGTAAACTAGGCGAAAAGCATTACTCTGCCGCAATAACTTTGGATCAATATGATCAGCACTGTTTGAATCAGGTGCAGAATGAGAGCCACTATAGATATAGTTAATTTTCGCTTCGTGCAAAATAGCAAGAGCCGTCGAAGTTGTCAAATCTAAGACGACAGGAGTCGAATCAGTTAAGGGTTTTTGGCGTAATTGCTCCGCAAAACGATTGATTTCAAGCGCATAAGTAGGATTTTCAGCTAACTCGCTGCCATAAGTTATCGGGGGCAAATTAGTAGCCCGTCGCGCCAGCAAGGGCAACCACCAGCCTGCATCTGTGCCCGCGATCAATGTCCCACCAAAAGCAGGGAAACTATTTACCAAAAAACGGGAATCGGTTTTTGTATTGTTCTGAATCCAAGCCATTGCTTGTAAATCAGCTTTGGTAACTAATTGCGTCGTGCCGTCAATGATTTTTAATTGCCAAGTGCTACTCCAGACAACAATTAGACAAAGAATGATGCTAACGAAAGCTGCTTCAAAGATCGACGAAAATGATTTTCTTTTCAAATAAGCAAATAATGCTGTTTGAATTGTAGCAAAACAGTAACCAGCTAACGGAGCAAGCGTCAGCGAAAACAGCCCAAAAGCCGTCAGATGATCAATAATTCCAGTGCCAGGTAACCCAACAACTTGCGGAATTACGCAAAGAATCAAGATTCCAGTCCAGCAAGCACAAAGCGCGATTCGCCATTGTCTCTGCCAACCCGCCAGCCCTAGCCCAACGAAAGCCGCTATCAAAAGATAGCTTTTTGCATAGAGGGGGATGCTGTTTGGCAAGGTTGTCGCTTGAGCAATGAGGACTTTTGCCCCTTTCCATTCAGAAGTTAAACCACTGGCATTGCGAAGAAGATAGCCTTTGGTAAGGTTGTTGAGCCAGGGAAGGCTGAAAAGAAGCGAAATTGAGCCAACAATGCTGCTTTGCAGAGCTATCTTTTGAAGCTTTTTCGGAGAGCGTTTGACACAAATGAAAGTAAGTAGATAGCTAAAAACAAATAAAAGTGCAATAATCGTTACGAGATAATGCGTAAGAAACATTGCTGTCGTGGTCAAAGCGGTTAGCAGAATTGGTCGCCAGCTTTGAGCAAGCGAAGTTGAGGTTTGAAAGCTAGTTTCAGTCAGTTCCAGCCAGCAAACCAACATAACCACTAAAGTGATTTCGCCCGTTAGCTGCGTATAACGGCCCCAATTGACGAAAAATGCAGGCAGATTGAGCAGAAAACCTGTGATTAGCGCGGCCCAAACCCCTGTCCATTGTGTACCGCCCAGCGAGATAACGCAGAGAAATACAAGTGGTACAGTAAAAGCATTGATGATTTGCCCAACTAAAAGGACGCTTTGCTCGACATTTAGCCCCGTAAGCCAATGAAAAAAGGCGACATTAGCGTGAAAACCAAAATGATAAGTGAAAGTTTTGAGGGGCGCATAAGGTTGCCAAGATTGAAAAAGTCCTTGATGATCTACTAAAAGTTGTGAGATCATTGTATGATGATAGGAATCGCCAAATAAACCTGTTGGTAAATCGCTTACGATGAGAAGCCTAAGCAATAAGGTGCTTAGACTCAGGAAGAAAAGACTTATTTCGGGAAAAGTCAGCGCTAAACGCTCTTTTTGCCAAAACCACTGCAAAGTTGAAAAGCTTTTTGCTCTTAGAGCTTGTGGGATATTCGTGGGCGCAAGAACAATTATTCCGCTAATCAGGAGATAAATTTGGGTTGTTAGTCGATTCCAAGGCCAGTTAAACTGGGCGAAAAGGAGCAAAAGCAGAGGTGGTAAAGCGACACTTAGCCCCAAAGCAAAGGCGAAATAAGCCCCAAAAGAGAGATTCTGGCGTGAAATGCTCAATAAACGAAGCAGCATCAAGCCTGGAAGCAGAAATAAAAAGGTTGGAAAGATAAGATTCAAGGGTAAAATAGCTTTGACTACTCTTTGTTGCGTAACAAGGTTTCCCATTCCTGTAAACGGCGCATCTGAATGCCGTTTGGGGCAATAATAGGTCTTACAGCCCGAATATAACCTAAAGCTGCGGTGGAACTCATTGCGTGATAAGCTACGAGATAGGCCGCCGCCGTAATCGGGGCGCGCCCCACGCCCGCATGACAATGCACAAAAACGGGCAGCCCGTCGCGGTGAGCTTCAGCAATAAAAAGCACCGCTTCGGCAAATTGCTCTAAGTTTGGAGGATTAAAATCAGGAACAAGTAAACGCAAAGTGCGCTCTGGCGGCGGCCCTTCAAACCGATCTTCATATTCGGCCTGGAGGCTTAAAACGGCCCGAATGCCCATTGCGTGAAGCCTGGGCCACTGGTCGGGCGCAAACTGCCCCCCCACAAAGAGCAGCGAATCAATTTGGGAAACATTAAGCCCAAAGAAACGTCGCCACATGGCTTGAGCATAGCGGCGCAAGCGATGCTTCCGCTTAGGATGAGAACGACTTTTTGTCATAACAGGCTACAGTCAGTGTTACAATGAGAAGCTAGGGAAGAAAACCAATTGCCAGGAGCGCGTAAATTTAGGGGCTTCTGGTAGAAGTGAATGTGCCGATGCCCTTTTTTTGCTCAAACCTTGACGTAACTAAAGCTAAAGTGCGCTTTGCTACCGCAGCTGACCTAAATCGGCTGTCGCGCTTATTTTGCAATGGCGCACGCTGTTACTACGGATTTACAAATAATAACTTGCCGAGCCTGCTGGCCACCATGCCCGCCACGCTCCTCGAAGCGGGCCCCGACCTTTGGGCCACGGCGCTCGTTGGCTGGCCAATCTATGATACCACGTGGTTGCAAGGAGTCGCGCTGGCTAAAGGGGTGCAGGTCGAAGCGGGGTTAGAACTGCTGCTGCCACCTTTACACCGCGCTTTGCAAATTCATGGTTTAGCGCGGATTTTCTATGCCGCTGACCAGTCCACTGATGCTTGGCTTTTGCCCAGCCTGCAAAAACAAGGCTACGTCTTGGACACCGAAGTGGTGGTTTACCAAAAAGAGAAGCTAAATGTGCCCGCGAAAGGAAATCTGACGGTTCAGATTCGGGCCGCCAACCTTCATGATTTGTCCGTGCTGACGGCCCTTGACCAGAGCTGTTTTGAGGCCCAATGGACAAAGGACAAGCTCCTGCTCTCGACGGCGATACTGCAAGGCCCGTTCTTCATTGTGGCCGAACTGGCGCGAAAAATCGTTGGCTACGCCTATGCCACAAGTCATTTGGGGGGGCATTTAGTTCATCTGGTGCGCCTGGCCGTCAGACCTCAAGCGCAAGGCCAGGGCATTGGGGTGCGGCTTTTAGCCGAAGTGGTTGCTTTTGCCCGCCAGCAAAACGCCGATTTGCTCACCCTCAACACCCAAGCCTATAACCATCGCGCTCAAATGCTCTATGAAAAATTTGGCTTTCTGCTCACCGATGAAAGCCAACCCGTCTTGCGCTACGACCTCTGAAGCTTACCCCAAAAAACTTGCTCCTTGCCGAGCAGTTTGGCCCCGTTCCTTACTCTAAGGTTGCGGATAAGCTGATCCCACGGGTGGCGGCGGATAGGTTGACGGTGTTTCAACTTTTGGCGCAGTTGGGATGACCGTCGGCAAGGGCGAAGCTACTGAAGGAGTGCTACTCGCGGGCGAGAGCGAGGGCGAAGCTGTGGCTATCCCTGGAAGGATTATAGTTGGGCTAAGGGTCAAGACGGGGGGCGCAGGAGGCCCTTCCGTCGGGCTAAGGGTCAAGACGGGGGGCGCAGGAGGCCCTTCCGTCGGGCTAAGGGTCAAGACGGGGGGCGCAGGAGGTGCTACTTCTGTCGCCCCAGGGACAGAAGATGGTGGCGGAGGTGCTGAATTGGGCGCTTGCTCAGGGGTCGGCGAAGCAACGGGCGGAACAATCACGGCGGTGGCCCCACCGTTGGTTGGGATGGGCAGTGGTAAGAGAGTCTCGGTTGGCGAAAGGGTCTGGGTTGCGGTGATCACGGGGCTTTGGGGAGCCTTGCGGGTGCTACTTTGCCCACACGAACGTAACACCACCACCAAAAGGAGAATGACAAAGATAACGCCCCCTACGGCGCTGGCCGCCAGGTAGGGGCGTTGGCGGATCAGAGCTATCAGCTTGTCCATGCAAGTTCCTTTCTTTCTGTAGGGCTATTGAACGGTTGCCAAAACGAATCTGCGTAACAGCACCCTTGATCTGCTCCTCCGTAACTTTAGCAAAGTAGCATTGGGAGTGGTAAGGGAGCGCATTCGCTATTTCTGACTGCACTTCGAGATGTCAAACCAAAGCTTGCTGGGCACAACCTCCAAGCTTTGGGGCTAAAGCCTGGCCCAATACTTGGCCAAATTCTCGCAGAACTTAGGGCCACAAGGTTAGACGGTCTAGTGTGTGTGGGTGACGCAGAGAGTCCTTTGGAGACTTTCTACTCACTCCCCTGAATTGAGTGTAACTAATTTATCCCATTGGATTGCACCACTTTGACAGCAGAATTCAGAAAAGAATTCCTGAGTAAATCTATTTATGATGTTAGCATACTCCTTCTGGAAATCCTCATTCTTCTTCTTTGCTTGGTGTCCTAGCGGTTCAACAATATCAGTGAAAAGACTATTGATACCTGAAATGTAAGTCCAGAAGCGTTGACCGCACAGTTTTAAATATGGTACTTCACAAATAACTTTACCTTGCTCATTTTTCAATTTTCCTGTTTTGTTTGGATGAGAGTCTTTTCCATAACAACAACCATTCACAGCAACAACGCCGAGATCAGGATTGTTAGCCCATAGAATCTGGGTAAGATTATGAAAATTGATCGACATTTTATTAATCTGGTCGCTATTTCCCCAATTTGGGCCAGACTTTATCGAGACAATATGATATTTTCCCTCTTTTTCGAATTCCAAATCCATTCCCAGACTTTTCGATTTCCAGCCACCATATATTCTATTACAAACAAAAATAGCGAGCCTCTCTAAAAACTCACCAAAATTTGTTTCCTCTCGTGATACAAGAAAAGCATCTGTAATATACCTCACAACATCACTTGCAATAATCAGATTCTTTGCTCTAAAAAGATAGGGATTCTTACGTGTCAATATAGATCTAAGTTGCAATTTCTTTAACTCTTCCAATTGTTTATCATGAAAAGCACCAATGTTTTGTTCAACAAATTCTGCAATTTCGGTATTACTGATCTTTTCCATATTCAAGCCCTTTCTCAAACAGATCATATTGCGTAGACCGAACCTTCTCCCGCACAATGGCACAATATTCCGCCCGAAGCTCTATTCCAACCGAATGCCTCCCCATCACCTGAGCTACTGTGCAGACCGTTCCCGAACCAACAAAAGGATCAAGAACCCAATCTCCTTCTTGCGTAAAGAGCTTGATAAACCACGTGGGTAATTCGCTTGGGAAAACTGCACTATGCTCACGGTTGGCACATTCAGTTGCCAAATGCAATACATTGGTCGGATAAACCAAGTTTCTTCCAACCCATTTCGAGATATTTTTGCCGAAACCACTGCCAACTTTTGAAATATCACGGATTTTATCGGTTTCGCTCAAATTTTCCAGGCGTTTCTTTGCCCAATCACCTACAGGAACCATTACCGCTTCTTGATTCATCCAAAACTTCTTTGTTTTATTAAACTGAAGCAACCTTTCCCAAGAGTCGCGGAAGCGATTGGGCCACTTCCCTGGGTAGCAATTCTTCTTGTGCCAAATAAATTCCTCCGTCCAAAGCCAACCTTGCTTGCGCAGTTCGAGGATTAGTTCAAGAACATAGGTATGGCGTTCGCCTGCAATTGCTTGCTCCTTAATGTTCAAAATAAAGGTTCCAGTTGGCTTCAAGACCCTTAGAAACTCGAAGGAACGAGGTAAAAACCAACTTACGTACTTTTCAGGGTGAATACCTCCATAGGTTTTGGCGCGTCTGTCGGCATAAGGTGGCGAAGTAATAATCAGGTCAAAGGTCTGAGCGGGAAAGGTCTTGAGAACTTCAAGGCAATCACCTTGGATGATTTTTGTTTCAGTTGCTATCATAGCTTATGGCCTATTGGAGCGCACCCCGCCGTTTGGCAGCACCTGCTCCAACGCATCCCAATTAGCGTTCCTAAATATCCAAGCGCTGCATGGTCCTGGATAAACTTCCTCCGCGATGCAACATGATTCCCCATTAGTAGCGTAAAGGTCTCATCAGCCTGTTGAGCATCTTCCACCATGGCGCTGGCCGCCAGGTAGGGGCGTTGGCGGATCAGAGCAATCAGCTTGTCCATGCAAGTTCCTTTCTTTCTGTAGGGCTATCGAACGGTTGCCAAAGCGAAGCTGCTCTCTATTGTACCATAGGCTGGGACTGAGGGCGGTTTAGGGGAAGTGAGAGGCTAAATGATGAAATTCAAACATATCATCGGGAAATCAACTTTTAAGGAGGGTTTTACTGTTCCAAAGAGCGTCTATCCCTTTTTAGCTCTACCCCAGAAAGGAAGTAAGCGAATAATTCAGCTTCTATATGGGGAAAATCAGACAGTAAATGCCAAACTTTATCACATTGCTAATGCTGTTGGTCATTTGCAAGTTAGGTATGGATCGCAAGAGGGAGCAATTTTCAGGAATTGGTTGACTGAAACTTTCTCTACTACCTCACGCAACCCTGAAGCTAATTTAAATGAATTCATTGAAATAACGATTTTAGAAGATAGCCTTTTCAGGATTGAGGCATTTCCTCTCTCCAGAAATGACACGCTCTATTTTGGCGATCTTTGCATAAATCAGTTAGATAGAAATGAACTTTTTGGTAATGAGCGGTTCTTGGAAATAATTGAAGCGGTGCGATCTATTCAATTCCTGAAAGAAGAGCGCCAGATCTATTATAATCAAGAGCTAAAGACGCGCCTGACTGAGCGAAATTGGTTAAGCGAACAGCCCGTAGTGAATGATAAACAGATTGGGTTGAAGTGTGATTTTCGCAAAGATGATTTTCAATTAGAAATTGAGTTTGGAAATGCCAGAACTTATTACCAAGATATTATTAAGTTTGCGATGGCTTATCAAGCTAACATTATCAAAGTTGGTGGTTTGCTCGTGCCTTCTGCTACTTTTGCCAAACATCTCTGTCATTTGGGACACAAAAACGCTCTTCAAAAGAGCAATGACTCAAAATCTAGTTATTCTGGAATGATGGATTTCAATAAAGCTGCGCGAGAATTTGAGTATATCAGAAATATCTTTGACATCCCTTTCTTTATTCTGTCTATCAATTACTAATTTAGACCTTTGCGGTCTGCAAGACCGCAAAGGTCTCCAGCGGAAGATAGACTTTGGTTCATGCAAAATGCAAGAAAAATATCGCAGCCTCTTCGCCAAACTTCACACAGACACTAGCTCTAAGTATTGGGGGCCAATAACTCGACATAAAGCCCCTCATAAACCTTTTTTGCTGCTATCTGTCATTGATCTTTTTGCCCAAAATGCTTTCCAAACCAACCTTATTGAACTTACCCCAGAGCTTACTGAAACCTTCGCGCTCTATTGGGCAAAAATAATGCTGCCTAAGCATCGGGGCAATATCGCTCTGCCCTTTTTTCATCTCAAATCCGAAAGTTTTTGGCATTTAGCCTTCACGCCAGACGGCTATCAAATTCTCTTGCGGAAAGGGCGACTGCGTTCAGTTGCTGAATTGAATGAAGCAGTCATTGGAGCAAGATTGGATGAGGAATTATACACTTTGCTTCAAGATGCTAAAGCTAGAACTGTTTTACGAACTGTTTTGGTTGAAAACTACTTTGCTTCTGAAATAAGACCTACAATTTGTCTTCGATAAACTCAGTAAAGCTTGGCTGGAATAGAGCCTTCCACCTTGACTTCAGACCTTTGTGGGCTGCGAGACCGTAAAGGTCGCCAGAGTAAGCTGCGTTAAGCTCTGAGAAATAAGCAAAAACCAAAGGCCCAAAAGAGTTGCGAAACTCCTTTGGGCCATCTTTATTTAGCCAAAACCTGCGCTGGGCTATTGCCGCTTGTAATTAGGCGCTTCTTTCGTGATTTTAATGGTATGAGGATGACTTTCGAGCAGCCCCGCCATACTAATCCGAATAAAAGCCGCTTTCTGCTGTAATTCCTCAACGTCGCGGGCCCCGACGTAGCCCATCCCAGAGCGTAGCCCACCGACCAATTGGAAGACCGTTTCACTCATCGGGCCCCGATAGGGAGCCATCCCTTCAATCCCTTCCGCAACCAGCTTCTTGCCATCCATTTGAAAGTAGCGATCCCCACTCCCTTCTTGCATCGCGCCAATACTGCCCATCCCTCGATAACTTTTGTAGGAACGCCCCTCGTAAAGGATCGATTCGCCTGGACTTTCCTCGGTTCCCGCAAAGAGCGACCCCAACATCACGCAATTGGCCCCCGCCGCCAAGGCTTTGGTGATGTCGCCACTATACTTGATTCCCCCATCGCCAATAATCGGGATGCGGTAGGGTTCAGCAGCACGAGCGCAATCCGCAATCGCTGTAATTTGGGGCATCCCCGCGCCCGAAACGACTCGCGTGGTACAGATGGAGCCAGGCCCTTGCCCGACCTTCACCGCGTCCACGTCGCGCTCAATTAGAGCCACCGTAGCTTCCGCCGTGGAAACATTCCCCGCAATCAGTTGCACGTTCCCAAAGCTTTCCCGGACCTTCACCACCGCATCCAAAACAGCACGGGAATGGCCGTGCGCCGTATCAATCACGATGACATCCACGCCATCCTTAATCAAAGCCGCTGCTCGCTCTAAATAATCGCCCGTCGCGCCAATCGCGGCCCCCACCCGCAACCGCCCTTGCTTATCTTTGCTGGCATTGGGATACTGAATCTGCTTCATAATGTCTTTGACGGTGATCAGCCCACACAATTTCCCTTCTCCATTGACCACCAAAAGCTTCTCAATCCGATGATGGCGCAACATCTCCTTTGCCTGATCCAGGGTTGTCCCTTCAACCACGGTCACTAAATCTTTACTGGTCATCAATTCATGCACGGGCCGCTGCGGGTCAGTTTCAAAGCGCAAATCCCGATTTGTCAGAATGCCGACTAATGCACCCGTCGCATTGACAATTGGAATCCCACTAATGCGATATTCAGCCATCAATTCAAGCGCATCACCGATACATTTATCATAAGCTAAAGTAATTGGATCTGTAATCATCCCACTTTCAGAGCGTTTAACCTTGCGGACCATATCGGCTTGTTGCTCAACCGACATATTTTTGTGCAGAATTCCCATCCCGCCTTCGCGGGCCAGGGCAATCGCCAAGCGCGTTTCCGTGACCGTATCCATGGCCGAACTTACAATCGGAATTCGCAGGCGAATCGTCCGCGTGAGATAGGAACAAAGATCAACTTCGCTGGGCAAAATGGTCGATTCCGCTGGAATGAGCAAAACATCGTCAAAAGTTAGCCCTTCGCGGGCGAATTTAGCTTCCCAATCAATACCCATGTTGATTCCTCCTGTATGCAAAGAAAGAAAAACCCCTTACGCTTCTTGGCGCAGGGGAGAAACAGCCTTTTGAGCCGCGAGACCAATGCAACCTAAAAAATTTTTGGGCAAACCGGCTTCACCTTTCTGGCAGGATCGAAACCCCAAGTTCCTTTTTTCTTTGGGCTAATAGTATAGCACATCCCGTGTCTTTGCGCGGCGCGGTGCGGGCAATGCTAACTTAGGCAAAATTGCTTACAATGCGATATAATGAGGAATAGGAAGGCAAGCGCTCTTAGTAGAAAGGCAAAAATCCAATGCTTATCTGTCTTAATCACCATGAAAGTCGAGTTTGTGGAACCGAAAATATCGAGGAAGCACGATTTTGTCGGAACTGCGGCAAAAAACTCTTAAACTTCTCGCTTCAACTGCATAATCCTGGCACAAAAATTGATGATCGCTATCAGATTATCCACATGATTGGTTGGGGAGGTTTTGGGGCCGTCTATGAAGCCGAGGTGGTTCAAATTCCCTCGACGCATGTTGCGTTGAAGGAAACACTTGATCCCGATATGATCTATGCTTTTAAGCGCGAGTTTGAGGTTTTACGCGGACTTGAGCATCTTAACCTGCCTAAATACCACGAAGTTTTCGAGTACGACGGCAATGGCTATCTGGTAATGGAGTTTGTGCCGGGCCAAAGTTTGAAAGACATCCTCGAAAAACAGAAGGGGCCTGTGTTAGAAAAACTGGTTTTGATCTATGCCGACCAACTCTGCGATGTTTTGGCTTATCTGCATAGTCAAAATATCCTTCACAAAGACATTAAGCCTGCGAATGTTCGCCTTACACCTGAAGGCTTGATTAAATTGGTCGACTTCGGTCTCGTGAAAGATATTCTCTCTGGGCCCACGCGCAATTCGGCGCGAGCCATCTCGTTGCCCTATTCTTCCCACGAGCAATGGAGCGGCGGAACCGACCAGCGCAGCGATATTTACAGTTTGGGAGCCACTTTGTACCACCTTTTGACCAATCACGAGCCTCCTGGCGCGACTCAGCGCTTGACCGTTTCCCCAGACCCCTTGCACTCGCCCCGCGATTACAACCCCCACGTCAGTGCCCATGTTTCCCAAGCGATTATGACCGCGATGCGCTTTCGGCGCGAAGAGCGGTTTCCCAGCGCTACGGAGTTTAAGCAAGCTTTGTTGGCCACGCCCCAAGCTACGTTTACCAGATCGCTGGCCCCAAAACCACAAAAGTATCTCAAAGGCGCAACTTTGCGGCAAACTTTAGGCCATTTGACGGGCAGTGTAGGAATTGTCGCTTTTGACCCCGATGGCTCCTTGGAAAAATGCGTTACGATCTGGACTGCCACTAATCCAACCTTGGTTACGCGGTCTTTGTATGCCGATGAACTCACGCTAATCAGCATTTGTCGGGATGGGACAATGCAACTTTGGCGGGCCCTTGATGGCCAAAGGCTGCGTGAATGGAATGTCAAAGATTTTCTGAGCGATATTCGCAGTATGGATATGAGTCCAGATGGTCAAACGCTGGCGAGTGTAGGTTCAGAAGGGTTTTTGCGGCTCTGGCGGGCCGAAACAAGTAGTTTGCTCCGCAAATGGAAAGCGGGATCAGGCTGGTTTATGAACAATAAAGTCAATAATGTTGCATTTGGCCCCGACGGCTTGAGTCTGGCCACCGCCAACCAAAATCACACGGTGCGCCTTTGGAAGGTCGAAGATGGCAGCCTTATCCGCGAATGGAAATCAAGCTGGGTTCCGATTCACCAAGTCACGAATGTCAAGTTTAGCCCCGACGGCCAGGTCTTGGCTTCGGCCTCCACCGACGGCACAGCCAAGCTCTGGTGGGTGCGCGACGGCTCCCTGATGCACACTTTGAAAGGCCACAACGGGTACGTTTTTAGCGTCGCGTGGTCGCCCGATGGCGAGGCTGTGGCCACGGCAGGCAGCGATTGGACGGTCAGGCTGTGGCGCGTGCGCGACGGCTCTTTGATCTCGACGCTCAATGAACACACCGATAATGTGTTGACGGTGGCTTGGTCGCCCGACGGCCAAACCATCGCTTCTGGCTCTTCTGATAAGACTATTAAGCTCTGGCAAGTAGAGTACGATTGAAACCGTGTTGAGGCAAGGGGCAAAAGTGCGACCTCCCTGATTTTCAATCAGGGAGGTCGCACAAAAGAGATTTTCTTTGTGCTATAATTTCTGCTAATCTTTCTAAATTCAAATTTTAAGGAGGCCTAAAATGAGCCAGACCATTACTTTGGAATTGCCTGACGCGGTTTTCGCGGTTGTCCAACAAGCGGCCACGGATTGCAAGTTAAGCCCTACCGAATGGCTTT
>Ga0316612_1000284_pt1 | contig 17297 bp, 8 predicted proteins | sample MIS2016226_MG_FD_207676 | JGI IMG/M metagenome (GOLD analysis project Ga0316612, IMG submission 207676) | Microbial mat bacterial communities from Middle Island sinkhole, Lake Huron, Michigan, United States - MIS.2016.226 | ecosystem: Environmental > Aquatic > Freshwater > Lake > Sediment... | reverse complement strand
GTAGCCGTCGGGGAAGGGGCAACATAAACGGTGGTAATTGTCCAGGTATAGCTTTCAGGCGTAGCATCTACATTCCCCGCAGCATCTTTCGCCCGCACTTCAAAGGTATGCGACCCATCAGCCAGACTACTCAAGGTATGTTGGGAAGTACAAACTGCCCAGCCACCCGTATCCAGTTTGCACTCAAAGGTCGCCTGCTGATCATCGCTGCTAAACTCAAAGGAAGCCGTAGCAACATTAGAAGGGTTAGTTGGCTTCCTCGTGAAGGTTGTAGAAGGGGCCGTTGTGTCCACCACCCAGGTGTAGCTTTCAGGTGTAGCATCTACATTCCCTGCAGCATCTTTCGCCCGCACTTCAAAGGTATGCGACCCGTCAGCCAGACTACTCAAGGTATGTTGGGAAGTACAAACTGCCCAGCCACCCTTATCCAGTTGGCACTCAAAGGTCGCCGTGGAGTCATCGCTGCTAAACTCAAAGGAAGCCGTAGCAACATTAGAAGGGTTGGTTGGCTTCCTCGTGAAGGTTGTAGAAGGGGCCGTGGTGTCCACCACCGTCGTGTCCACCACCCAGGTGTAGCTTTCAGGTGTAGCATCTACATTCCCCGCAGCATCTTTCGCCCGCACTTCAAAGGTATGCGACCCATCAGCCAGACTACTCAAGGTCTGTTGGGAAGTACAAACTGCCCAGCCACCCGTATCCAGTTTGCACTCAAAGGTCGCCGTGGAGTCATCGCTGCTAAATTCAAAGGAGGCCGTAGCAACATTAGAAGGGTTGGTTGGCTTCCTCGTGAGGGTTGTAACGGGGGCCGTTGTGTCAACCGTCCAGGTGTAGCTTTCAGGTGTAGCATCTACATTCCCCGCAGCATCTTTCGCCCGCACTTCAAAGGTATGCGACCCGTCAGCCAGACCACTCAAGGGCTTGGGGCTAACACAGGTTGCCCAGCCACCCGTATCCAGTTGGCACTCAAAGGTCGCAGTGGAGTCAGTACTGCTAAAGGTGAAGGAAGGCGCAGCGTTAGGATCAGTGCTGGCTGGCTTGCCTGTGAAAGTTGTTTCGGGGACAATGGTGTCCACCACCCAGGTGTAGCTTTCAGGCGTAGCATCCGTGTTACCCAAGGTATCCTTTGCCCGCACTTCAAAGGTATGCGACCCGTCAGCCAGACCACTCAAGGGCTTGGGGCTAACACAGGTTGCCCAGCCACCCTTATCCAGTTGGCACTCAAAGGTCGCCTGCTGATCATCGCTGCTAAACTCAAAGGAAGCCGTAGCAACATTAGAAGGGTTGGTTGGCTTCCTCGTGAAGGTTGTAGAAGGGGCCGTTGTGTCCACCACCGTCGTGTCCACCACCCAGGTATAGCTTTCAGGCGTAGCATCCGTGTTACCCAAGGTATCCTTTGCCCGCACTTCAAAGGTATGCGACCCGTCAGCCAGACTACTCAAGGTATGTTGGGAAGTACAAACTGCCCAGCCACCCGTATCCAGTTGGCACTCAAAGGTCGCCTGCTGATCATCGCTGCTAAACTCAAAGGAGGCCGTAGCAACATTAGAGGGGTCGGTTGGCTTGCTCGTACTCGTGAGGGTTGTAACGGGGCCCGTCTTATCAATCGTGTAGGCTTCGCCGGTAAAGCCCCCTGCTAAAGGATTGTTTGCCAAATCCTGGATGCCCGTGCCGGTAGCGTTCACGTCCAGGCCAAGGGAGCCATCACTGGTAGGAGTGACCTTTACGTTGTAATTTTTACCATTGCCACTGACCTCACTGACCGTCCCTGTAGCTCCCCCTGCCCGTACCGTAAAATCGCTGGCATCCACGCCCGTAACATCTTCACTGAAGGTTACGGTGAAATCAACACTCGTAGCATTGGTCGGGTTGGCTGCGCTAGTTGCACGGGTGAGGGAACTGACGGTGGGCGGGGTAGCCTCGCTCACCTTGCGAATGCGAGTGTTGAAGTTATCAGCGATGTAGAGGTTGCCATCCTTGTCTACCGCCACGCCGGCAGGAATGAAAAGTTCGGCACTGGTGGCGGCTCCGTCGTCACCAGCGTAGCCCGGTGTGCCCGTGCCCGCCACGGTGGTGATCGTGTGGTTGGTGTCTGTCGCTACCTTGCGAATGCGATGGTTTTCGGTATCAGCGATGTAGAGGTTGCCGAGGCTGTCTACCGCCACGTCGTAAGGAATGAAAAGTTCGGCACTGGTGGCGGCTCCGTCGTCACCAGCGTAGCCCGGTGTGCCCGTGCCCGCCACGGTGGTGATCGTGTGGTTGGTGTCTGTCGCCACCTTGCGAATGCGATTGTTTTCGGCATCAGCGATGTAGAGGTTGCCGCTGCTGTCTACCGCCACGCTGACAGGACGGTTCAGTTCGGCACTGGTGGCGGCTCCTTCATCGCCGACCCCTGTGGTCGGTGTGCCCCCGCCCGCGACGGTGCTGATGATATTACTTTTGGCATCTACCTTGCGAATGCGATGGGTTTGGGAATCAGCGATGTAGAGGTTGCCGCTGCTGTCTACCGCCACGCCGACAGGAAGTGCCAGTTGGGCACTGGTGGCGGCTCCGTTGTCACCGGTGAAGCCCGGTGTGCCCGTGCCCGCCACGGTGCTGATTGTGCCGCCTGGGGTTACCTTGCGAATGCGATGGTTGTAGGAATCCGCGATGTAGAGGTTGCCGCTGCTGTCGAATGCCATGCCGTTAGGATTGTTCAGTTCGGCACTGGTGGCGGCTCCGTCGTCACCAGCGTAGCCCGGTGTGCCCGTGCCCGCCACGGTGCTGATTGTGCCGCCTGGGGTTACCTTGCGAATGCGATTGTTTTGGGCATCAGCGATGTAGAGGTTGCCGCTGCTGTCTACCGCCACTCTGGTAGGATAGTTCAGTTGGGCACTGGTGGCGGGACCATTATCGTTGATTGCTCCTTCGACGGTGGTGATGATACCATTTGTTGCCACCTTGCGAATGCGATGGTTGTAGGTATCAGCGATGTAGAGGTTGTTGCTGCTGTCTACCGCCATGCCGAAAGGAGAGTTCAGTTCGGCACTGATGGCGGCTCCGTCGTCACCAGCGTAGCCCCCTGTGCCCGTGCCCGCCACGGTGCTGATTGTGCCGCCTGGGGTTACCTTGCGAATGCGATGGTTTTCGGTATCAGCGATGTAGAGGTTGCCGAGGCTGTCTACCGCCACGCCGAAAGGAGAGTTCAGTTCGGCACTGGTGGCGGCTCCGTCGTCACCAGCGGGGCCCTGTACGCCCGTGCCCGCGATGGTGCTGATTGTGCCGCCTGGGGTTACCTTGCGAATGCGATAGTTGGAGGTATCAGCGATGTAGAGGTTGCCATTGCTGTCTACCGTCACGCCGCTAGGAAGTGCCAGTTTGGCACTGGTGGCGGCTCCGTTGTCACCGGTGAAGCCCAGTGTGCCCGTGCCCGCCACGATGCTGATGTTCTTACTTGTGGCATCTACCTTGAAAATGCGGCTGTTGCCGGTATCAGCGATGTAGAGGTTGCTGTCGCTGTCTACCGCCACGCCGAAAGGAGAGTTCAGTTCGGCACTGGTGGCGGGTCCGCCGTCACCAGGGTAGTTCCCTGCTGTGCCTGTGCCCGCCACAGTGCTGATCATGCCGGCTGGGGTTACCTTGCGAATGCGCTGGTTATCGGTATCAGCGATGTAGAGGTTGCCGCTGCTGTCTACCGCCATGCCTTTAGGATTGTTCAGTTGGGCACTGGTGGCGGCTCCGTCGTCACCAGCGTAACCCGCTGTGCCCGTGCCCGCGATGGTGCTGATTGTGCCGCCTGGGGTTACCTTGCGAATGCGATGGTTTTCGGTATCAGCGATGTAGAGGTTGCCATCCTTGTCTAGCACCACGCCTTTAGGATTGTTTAACATCAGGTTGGTTTTACCTGCCACGGTGGTAATTTTGTCGTCTGCGGCCAGGGCGAGGGGCGAGCGGAAGAGCGAAGCCACTGAACTGAGGGCGGTTAAGATCAAAAGGGTCAAAAAAAACTAAGTTTTTTTTGACCGGCGATTTTTGGCATTTTGGCCAGGCCGATTTTCCGTCATGCGCGTTCCGTTCCGACTTGAATTGCTCATCATTCTGAGCCTCCTAAACTAAAATTTGCTAAATCCTTAATGCTGATCAACGTCTTTGCGGCAGTCAAATTGACTACCACGGGCGGGCGGTTCCAACTGAGTTTGGTTGCGAAAATGAGCCTCCTTATTGCCCAATTTGTTTAATCCTTACTGGGCAAATGACCATTTGTGGAAGGCTATTATACCACGAAGGATAGGGATTGCAAGGGGAAGTTGGCTGGCTGCGTTCTGGGAAGTTGACAGGCAGGATGCCTGTTCTACGCCATCAGAAGGCTTTTGCGGGTCGAGGTAGCAAGGATGGTCAACTTGGCTAAAGTTCCAAAAGCTGCGATCTCGTGTAAAGCGATGGTAAAGAATAATTTGACCTAAATTGAATTTACCGCAAGCTAATGCCCTGAAACACAAATCACGGGCTTGGAATTTTAGCCATTTGATTACATCGTAAAGAGATGGTAATATTAAGAACAGAAGAAAGGGAGCTTTGTCTTGCGTTGGGTTGAATAGTACGCTTGCGCCAAACCTGTTTTTGCCCCTTGAATTGGGCAAAAGGGTTGCTACAAACGTTCATAGATTTGAAGAAAGCTGTTTTCCTTCGCTTGTTCAAGTTTATTTAGAGGCCTTTTCAGAAGACGATGCACTTCCAACTTAGCGCCGCAGCTTAACTCCCGCCCAGGGTGGCCGCGGCAGAAGGGTAAAAAGACGATGAATGGAATAAATGCCTCTGCCCATGCGGTTCACCCCCACCATTTTGACCCTTTAGCGATGCCTAACAACCATCCGCCCAGCCACTTGGCGCATAGTTCTCAACCTCAACCTCAACCTCCCCTTCCCCTCCTTGCGCCCTCTGCCGCAGCCCTCAATAGCCCGACTGCCGACGCATTGGTCGCTGGGCTTCTGGCCTATATTTCGAACGCGGATGGCGATATGGTGCGGCGGGCCTACGCGCTGGCGTATGCGGCCCATGAAGGTCAACGCCGCCAGAGTGGGGAACCTTACATCAATCACCCCGTCGCGGTAGCTACGATTTTGATCGGGTTGCGGATGGATCATTGGACGATTTCTGCGGCCTTACTTCACGACGTGGTTGAAGATACTTGTGTCCCCTTGACCCAGCTTGAGAGCGCGTTTAGCAAAGAGATTGCAGCTTTGGTCGATGGCGTAACCAAACTTTCAGTCTTAGAGGCCAAAACGAAGGAAGAAGCTCAAGCTGGTACTTATCGCAAAATGTTTATCGCTATGGCCGACGATCCGCGAGTCGTGCTGATCAAATTGGCTGATCGGCTTCATAATATGCGGACGCTCGGCGCAACTTCGCCTGAAAAACAACGGCGCGTGGCCCATGAGACGCTGGAGATTTATGCGCCGCTGGCCCACCGCTTAGGAATTTGGCAAATCAAATCCGAACTAGAAGACCTTGCGTTTAAGGTCATTAAACCCAACGAATACCGTGAAATTGCTCAACAATTAGCTTTACGCCGGGATCAGCGCAATCGAATTGTGCAAAGTGTTATTTCGCGCTTGGAAGAAGAACTTGGCAAAGAGGGGCTGGAAGGCAGAATCACGGGGCGGCCCAAGCATTTTTATTCCATTTACCGCAAAATGGAGCGCAAAGGTGTACCGCTGGAGCAAATTTATGACCAGCTGGCCGTGCGCGTGATTGTGAATGAAGTTGGCGAATGCTATCGCATTTTGGGCATTGTTCATAATCTTTGGCCGCCGGTGCTTTCTGAATTTGATGATTACATTGCGGTTCCCAAAGAGAGCATGTATCGTTCTCTCCATACAACAGTGATTCTGCCTGGCGGTACGCCGTGTGAAGTTCAAATTCGCACGCAAGAGATGCACACTGTCGCTGAACACGGGATTGCGGCGCACTGGCGTTACAAGGAAGGTTTCAGCAAATCAGATGCTAGTTTTGAGGCTAAACTCGCCTGGTTACGCAGCCTAATTGAGTGGCGCAAAGAGATGACGGATGCCCGTGAGTTTATGGAAAGCCTCAAGACCGATGTTTTTGAAGACCAAGTTTATGCTTTTTCGCCCAAAGGCGAAATTTTTGATCTGCCCATAGGGAGTACTTCCGTAGATTTTGCCTATCGCATTCATAGCGAAGTTGGCAATCGCTGCGTTGGAGCCAAGGTCAATGGGCGCATCGTTCCGCTGGACACCCGTTTGCAAAATGGGGACATCGTAACGATTATGAAGAGCAAAGCGCCACGGGGCCCCAGCCGTGATTGGCTCAACTTTGTTAAGACTGATAGCGCTCGCAGCCATATCAAACGCTTTTTCCGCAAGCTGAAGCGGGAAGAAAATATTGCCGCTGGGCGGACACTCCTCGAAAAAGAACTCAAACGCTTAGGTTTGACCAATTCTTTTGAAACTATTTCCACGATTTTGGGCACGCGCAACGTGGAAGAACTTTTTAACCTCATCGGCAGCGGCGAAACCACGGCCCGTAATGTAACCCAAAAAGTCATTGCCCAAACCTCCGAGACCCAAGAAGCCGACATCGCTTCCATTCCCCAGATCACGCCGCCACCGCGCTCAGATGTCAAAGGCATTCGAGTACGCGGGACGGGCAATGTCCTCACGCGGTTTGCCAAATGTTGTAATCCTGTTGTTGGCGAACCAATTGTTGGCTACGTCACGCGAGGGCGGGGCGTTTCGATTCATCGTTCGGATTGTTTGACCGTTTTGAAAGAGCATGACCGTGAACGGCTGGTCGAGGTAAGCTGGGGCGATGCTGACCCCCAAGGCTACCCCGTCCCGATTCGGATCGAATCTTGGGATCGGCTCGGCTTATGGCGGGATGTTACCGCGACAATTGCGGATGCGAACATCAACATTGAAGAAGTCCAACAGCTTCAAACCTGCAAAGATGGGCGCGTCGCCTTGATTATGCGCCTGACGATTCAGAGTATTAACCAATTGACCATGATTTTGGATAAACTCAATCGGATTCCCAACGTGATTGAAGCCCGCCGCGAAAATCAATGTTGTCCCCAAATAGCGGTCTAAAAGGCCGCCGCTTGCTGGCTTTCCTCCCAGCCCCGAAGAAGTGGCTGGGCTTTTAGTCTGAGCTAAGGTAGATCATTTTGGGCAATTTTGTGGTACTATAATCAAAATGGCGTTGAACCAAAACTTGCAAAGATCTGAGAGAATATTATGCGACCTACGGCCACCGTTGTTTTAAGGGCTAAACGGGAGCGCCCAGTACAACTTAAACATCCCTGGATTTTTTCGGGGGCAATCGCGGCGCTCGAAGGGCGGCCCACGGAAGGCGCAGTGGTTGATGTTCGGGCGGCCAACAACGAGTGGTTGGCGCGAGGAACTTGGAGTAGCACCTCGCAGATTCGGGTGCGCCTTTGCACTTGGGACGCGGACGAGGAAATAGACCAAGCCTTTTTGGGGCGCAGAATCGCCAGAGCCTTAGCGGGGCGCGGGTTTAAGTCCCAGGAAAAGGATGCTGAACGGGCGGAACGGCTAATCTATGCTGAATCTGATGGTTTGCCAGGCTTAATTGTAGATCGCTATGGGCGTTATTTAGTTTTGCAATTGTTGACGCAAGGGATGGCTTTGCGGGAAGCCGAAATTGTTGAATTACTGGCCGAATTAGTTGCGCCTTTGGGGATTTACGAGCGGAGCATTGCTGATGTGCGGGCCAAAGAGGGTTTGCCACCTGCCGAAGGCCTGCGCTGGGGCGAAATGCCACCTGCTAAATTGAGCTTTACTTGTGCTTCGGCCCAGCAGCCGTTGCATTTTTTGGCCGATTTGCAGCATGGGCAAAAAACAGGCTTTTACCTCGATCAAGCCTTAAATCGCTTGACCGTCGCGGCCTATTGCCAGGGCAAAGAGGTGCTGGATGCTTTTTGTTATAGCGGTGGGTTTACGCTTTACGCGGCCCAAGCGGGAGCCAGCAAAGTCACGGCCATTGACAGTAGCGCCGAAGCCTTTACCCTTTTGCAGGCCAATCTGGCGCTTAATGAACTTTCGCCAGACCTAATTGAGCCAATCGAAGGGGATGTCTTCCAGCTTTTGCGCCAATATCGCTTTGAACAGCGCTCTTTTGACCTGATTATCCTCGATCCCCCCAAATTTACCCACAGCCAAGCCCAGTTAGAACGGGCGACACGCGGCTACAAAGATATTAACCTGATTGCTCTTCAATTGTTGCGGCCTGGCGGGATTTTGGCGACCTTTAGCTGTTCAGGTTTGATCATGCCTGATCTCTTCCAAAAAATCGTTTTTGGCGCATCCCTGGATGCCCAGCGCGAAGTTCAAGTGGTGGAGCGTTTGACGCAAGCCCCTGATCATCCCGTACTCCTTACCTTCCCTGAAGGGGAATATCTGAAAGGTCTCATTTGTCGAGTCTGGTAGATGCGAGCAGAGGCGGGCCTATGAGCTATACAATTTTTGAAGAAGGGCATATTTCCAGTCCCCTTGGCTACCGTGCAACGGGGATTTCGGCGGGCCTGAAGGACGGGGCAAAGTTGCGCGACCTTGCCCTCATCTATTCGCAAGAACCGTGTACGACGGCGGCGCTCTTTACCACGAGCCTCTTGAAAGCTGCGCCCGTCTTTTTTAATCAAGCCATTTTGGCCCGCAGTCAGGATTCGACGCGGGCGGTTTTGATCAATTCAGGGCAAGCTAACGCGGGGACGGGGCAGGCTGGCTTGATGGATGCCATTGAGTGTGCCAAAATCGCGGCGGAAGAGCTTGAAGTGCCCAGAGACAGCATTTTGTTGCTTTCCAGTGGCATTATTGGGGTTCCGCTGCCCATGGAGCGGATGCGGGATGGGATTCGGCGGGCGGTCTCAGAGTTGGATAGCGGCGGTGGTCATCGGGCGGCGGCAGCCATCCTCACCAATGATACGCGGGTCAAAGAGCGCGTCTATCAATTTAATCTGCGGGAAGGTCGGCAGATAACTTTAGCGGGGATGGCCAAAGGTTCAAGGATGGTTCATCCCAAGTTGGCCACGTTGCTTTGCGTCATTACCACCGATCTCGCAATGGATGCTCGCCTTTTGAATCAATCTTTGCACCAGAGCAGTGCCCGTTCTTTCACTCGCCTTTCGCTTGATCTTGATACTTCGCCCAATGACACAGTTTTGCTGTTAGCCAATGGCGCTGCTGATGCGTTGCCCATTACCGAGGCTACGTCGTGGGAATTTGGGGCGTGGCAGGAGGCGCTTAATGCCTTGTTGACTGACTTGACGCAACAGATTGTGCGTGATGCGGCCACGGGAGGCAAGATCATTCAGGTGACGGTTCGCGGCGCGCCAAGTGAGGAAAGTGCCCAACACGTGGCCCAAAAAATTGCCCACTCAACCGCTGTGCGCCAGGCTTGTGCGCGGGGCCAGCCAGATTGGGGCACGCTTTTAGTTCCTATTGGGTGTTGTGGGGAAGAGGTACGGGTTGAACTTTTAGACCTTTTCGTTGGGCATCTGCTGCTTATGTCAAAAGGTGTTCCCGTAAAATTTGACCGCCAAATGGCCCTCCAGTTATTCTCCAGCCCCGAAATTGATTTTACGGTTGATCTCCAGCTTGGCCCCGGTGCAGCAACCATTTGGACTTGCACCTGGAACGGGGAAATGTTGTGAGCGCGGAAATTTTGCCCTTTCCGCTGCTGGCGATTGTTGGGCAAGCCGAACTCAAAACCGCTTTGATTGTGGCGGTTATCAACCCGCAAATTGGTGGGGTTCTCTTGAGTGGCCCGTATGGCGTGGGCAAAACGACAGCCGTGCGGAGTTTAGTAGATTTGCTTCCGCTCGTCGAATATGAGGATTTGGATGAGCAAGGGCAAACGAAGCTGGCGCGAAACCGCATGCGGCTGGTCGAATTGCCGCTCAATGCGCGGATTCAAGACGTGGTTGGGGGCATCAATGAACGGATTGCGCTTGAACAGCGGCATATCAGCCTGGAGGAAGGCATTTTAGCCAAAGCGCACCGTAATCTGCTTTATGTTGATGAAATCAATTTGTTGGCTCCCGAAGTGATTGATGTAATTTTGGATGCGGCAGCGCAAGGCCGCACACTGGTGCGGCGAGGGCCGATGACGCGCCTTTTTGCTTCCCAATTTGTGCTAATCGGGTCAATGAACCCTGAAGAAGGGGTTTTGCGCCCCCAGATTATGGATCGGTTTGGGCTGCGAGTCTGGGTTGCGCCGCTGGAAGATAGCCGTTTGCGCCTCGACATTTACCACCGCGCTCAAGCCTTTCGGGCCAGCCCCAGCGCTTTTAGGCTGCTTTACGCCGAACAGACCGAAGAGTTGCGGGCCGAAGTGGAAGTTGCCCGTGAAATTTTGCCCCACGTTACGATTTCGCCCCAGGTAGAATTGGCTACTTTAGCCCTGATTCAAGACCTCAAAATTCCTTCCCATCGCGCCGAAATTGCCCTTTTGGAAGCGGCCAGAGCCAGAGCCGCCGCCGATTTTCGCAGCGAAGTCACGCTGGAAGATGTCGGGCGGATGGCTCCCCTCGTTCTGCGTCAACGGCGCAGTATGAATCTTGAAACTTTAGCCACGAAAGTGCAGGAGGAAAATGCCGCAATCATGGAGGCGCTTGAGCGAGTCTTGCCCAAAGAGCAGTTGGTAACGACTCCTTTGCCCGAAGCTTCCCTTTCTAAGCCCAAAAAAAGGCGCAGCAAAGTACGGGAATTAGAGGAAGATTGAGGAGGCTTTGGGATAAGGGGGGCGCGGGCGGCATAGCCGCCCGCGCCCCCTTTCTTCCCCCTCTTTCTCCGTTTAACGCCTTACCAAGGGCAGAAAAACCCGATAACCTCCTTCTTCAATCGGCCCCAGCGTTGTAGTCGGTGTGGGACTGCGAGCAGGAGTCGAAGTAGAACTTGTATTTGTCGTTGGGGAAGGAGAAACCGTCCTCGTCGGCGTGAAATTAGAACTTGTCGTTGGGGAAGGGAAAACCGTACTCGTTGGCGGGAGAGTCGCTAGGGGAGTCGGTGTAGACGGATTATCAGGGTTGTAAGGACTGAGGTCAGGGTCGGGTTTGGGGGCATTTGTTAAATCAACGAAGCGCACATCTTCCCCACTCAAAATCGCCATTCGCTGATTATCGCTGCTAATCACAAATTGACTCATAAAAGAATCGTTATCACGCCAGGGGCCCTCGTGCCGCCAGAGGGGATTTCCCTGGAGATCATAGCCCAAAATAAGATCTCGATAGCGCCAGCCATTCTTGGCGACGTTATTCGCATGCTGATAATCAAAAACCTCTTTGGCAAAAGCTACGCCTGCCCCATTGGCCAAAAAGCGAAGATCGCTAATTGAAGCTCCGCCATCATGCTTTTGCCACAAGATCTTCCCTGAACTATCCATTAGCGTGAAAAAGCCATTTATACTTCCAGTAGCAACATACGCCCCATCCGCCGAAACTGCTATTTTACGCACATATTGGCCTGCATAAACACCGTTAGCATCCTTAACTTTGCCATCTTTCCCCACAAGCCGCACGACATTGCCCGAATAAGCCAAAAGGCTCCCATCAGACGCGGCTCCAGCGGCCAGCGGCTCGCCATCACGAACCTGATTTTCGCTGGCCAATGTGCCATCAGCAGCAATGCGCTTATTGAACATGCCGTGCAAAATGCCCCCACCATCGTTTAGTGGGATGACGGCAGGCGTGTAAGAGGCCAAAGTACTCGTTTTTGCATACCAAACAACATTGCCCGTATCTTTACTGAGCTTTATGCCATAAGTATTCCACTCTGAATAGAGAAGATCACCATTTGGGAAGACTTCCATGGCAAAAACTGTGCGTCCTTGTTGAGCAGCAGGCAGATCTGTGCCCGAACCGACTTTGTGTCGCCATTTTTCTGTGCCCGCAAGATCATAGCGCACAATCTGCGAATCGCTATAAACACTGAAAAACCACGTAGAATCATCAAGCTTGCCATCGGCGCTGAGGTTGGCCGCAACGTAGATTGATGTCCCATCGGGGCTAAACCGCACGAAAAAGACGCGCCCTTTGTAGCTTTTCTCCCAAAGCAACTTGCCTGTGCTATCCAAAAGCTGGACATAACCAGCCGTGGAAGAGCGGTCATCGGCCACCGTCGTGAAGCCAACCGCAACTTTTTGCCCATCGGAGGTCATATCCATTGTGTAGGGCCGAAACGCAACATCCTTACTCCAAACAGCTTTAACGGTTTGCGCTGGCGAAGAATCATTAGAAAATGAGTCACCTTGGGCATCAAAGCAGAAAACTTGCCCTTCGCCCCCCTTTTGCAAAGGAATGACCACCAACATTTCGCCCGCAGCCATAGCACGAGTGAGCGTAGCTTTGAAGGTCTGGGCCACCGTCGCTGTGATTTTTTGGCTAGAAACGATTGCATTCTCGTTGCCAATGTGCCGTAAGATAAGGCTGGAAACATTAGCTTGCGTGGTGATTGTAACAACTTTAGCGGCTATCTTTACCGAAGCTCCTGCGATTTCTGTAGTTTGTGAAAGCGTTGTTGTGCTGATAATCGTTGTATTAGCCAGTGTTGAATCAAGTTTGGGCGAAGGATCGCTACGGGTATTATCTTGCACGTCGTAATAAACTTGATAAGTCTTTGTGGCCCCAGGAAATAAAGCGACTGAAGGCTTCACAAAAAGGTTTTTGTGCGGAGAAACCTGAATTTGGCGCACAGCCCAAAAGTATTTTCCTGCTGGTTGCGCTCCCGCCAAAATTTGCGATTGCAGCGCAAACTTATACTGGCCGCGCAACTTTTGCCCAGGATAAAGCGAGAAATAATTGAAAATCTTTTGCACATCGAAGACATAGCGTTTCCAACCCCCCCCAAGCTCAAATTGCACCGCAGGCACATCAATATCGTTGACAAGTTGAAAACCTCTACTTTTATCATTTACGCCATAACCATCACCATCTGGATCGAAATAAAAGACAACTTTATTGTAATACCAGAAGGGAAAGGTATCAATTTTAGCATCTATCGCAAATGTATCAAAGCGGGCAGGGATATTATTATCCGCAAATATTGTTGTCCAGGGTAAAGCTTTGGTTCCAATACTTGTACTCCAAGCAAAACCTGCTACTTTTGATTGGTCATTCACGTCTGAAATAAGCTTTACAGCCTTCTCGGTGTTATCATATTCTAAACTATACCAACTAGTGGGTGATGAAGAAGGAATGCCATCTTTCCGCAACCGTGCTACCGTGTCGGTTGAAGCAAAAGCCTCATAGACTTGATTTGAATCAAGGAAAAAAGGCACTTCCGTTGTCGAACCATTGTTTTCTACGGCCCGAAAATCTGCTGAACTATAGGTACGCTCAATTCCTAAGTTAATTGGTAGAGCTAAAACCGTGAGATCATTAGTGGTATTGTTCTTGGTAGTTATGGTTTGGCGATAATTGTAGTTTGGAAAGGCCCATGTTGCTGAAGGATTGTTTTTTGCACCGGCCAGCATTGCAGCTTTCAGATCACCATATTCGCTAAAAGCGCCATTCATCTGCTGCGCCCACTTATTATTTAGCGCCACACCATCGCTGGCATCGCCTAAGACGACTAGCGTTCCAACCCGAAGCTCAGGAATGGTCAACTCAACTTCGTTTGTGTCCAGCTTTTGCAACGCAATTTCAGTGAATCCGGTCCAGGGATCAATGACATAAGCCTTGGTTATGTTTGTAAAAACGTAGGCTGGAAGCTTGGTTTTTACCTTAAAATCATACAAAACTTGCTGATTCCAATCGGGCAAACCATAGCGAAAGGGATAGCCTCCATGAAAATTGTGGGGAGTACGATAATCTAGCACGATAGTTACCGCTTTTTTATCGCTATTTACGAGGGTCTCAACAGCAATGTTAGCTTCCAAAGTGTGAGTAAAGGGCGCACTCTTAGTCAAATAGGGTTCAAGCATGGTCAAAGCGCCCGAAATCCGCCCAATCCGATGCCATAAAACAGGATTTGCCACATGGCCACTGCGATATTTATCCTGGAAAATGCGAGCGAAATCTTGGCCCTCCTGGCGGCCCCAGCCTTGTTGCCAATGATTCATATACAAAAACCATTGCACCGCTTTTGCCCCTCGTGCTACCGCTTGATACCCTTGAAATTGCAAATCCTCTAGCGGATACCACGTTTCATGCTTGAATAAACCTTCATATTGGGCCCAAGTATCTTGCGGCATATACCAATTTGGCTTAGGCCAAGTCGTAGAAAGCTGTAATTCTTGAATGGTATTGCCGAAATGCGTGGTATTGATGTCGGCAATATCGTTGTAAACTAGCCCTTCAATGTAGCTTGTATTATGAATTTCGCCTGGTCGCTCTTTTGTTTTAGCTTCGGTCAGCCCTGTTTGCACCATTTCTACGACTCGCATCGGCTGAACTTTGTGGCCCGCAGGCTCATCAATTACCGCATAAAATGACTGGTCCCAATCGCTTACAAAATGTTTTGCCCGGTCTTGCGGATCATAATTACTGCCTTGCATGTGGCTTTGAATCGTGAAATGATAGGGATAAACTCGCAAACCAGCAAAAGCCTCTGTCCCATCAGCAGCCGTAACTGCAAAAACAGCATGTTTCGCTTGGGTCAGCGTTTTAGCAGGCAGAGAAACTTGAATAGGAATCGCATCGCCAGGGTTCAAAGTTGTTTGAGGCAAAGTTCCTGCGAAATTTACGCCATCAATGCTCACGCCCCCATCGTTTTTCAAGGTTAGCGTTTTTGAGCCTTGGTTGGCCACAAAAAGCGTTAAACTACTTAAATCAGCTGCAAAATTCAGCGAAGGCATCCAAAGCGGTGAGGTTTGGGGCTTAAATTGCGAATAAGAGACGGTTCCCTGGTTAGTTTGAAGGGCAAAAGTCGCGCCTGCGGGAATATCTTGGGCCAGATTAGCGACCCGAAGGGACAAAGTTGCGGTCTCGCCTGGTGGAACAGGATTGGGCCAGGCAAACCACCATTTTGTGTCGGTTATTCCTGGTGGATTACCGATTGGGATGGTGGTAAGTTGCTCAAAAGCCTTCCCATTGAGCGTAAAATTGGTTATGGTCAGCGAGATAGCCGCAGTATTTCGCAAAAAGACTTTGAGTCTGCCGCCTAAGTCTAAGCCCAGCGGCAGCGAAACATTATTCTGCCAATCCTGGTTGCCAGAGAAATCACCTTCTTTGATCAATCTTGTGCCCAGAAAACTTACCGAAGCAGCATTTAGCTGGGAAGCTGCAAGACTAGATACCGTTATTAGGAGCAAACCTAAAAGAATGCTCCAGCGAAGCCAAAGTTTCCTCTTCATCATTTAGAAGCCTTTTCCTATTCTCGATCCAAAGCATAAGTAATCCCACTTTGCAACAGGTTATAAGTGATAATTCCGCGCAGATCGATGCCTAATTGAACTAACATCTGGGCCACATCGGCGTGAATTCCTGTCAGAACGACTTGGGCTCCAAGCAATTTGACTGCTTGGGCCGCTTGAATCAGCGCATTGGCGACTTGCGTGTCGACTACAGGCACACCCGTAATGTCTAAAATCGCAATTTTGGCGCGGTTTTGAGCGACCCCTGTCAGCAAAGTCTGCATCACTTCATCCGCCCGCAAGCTATCAATCGTACCAATGAGCGGCATAAGCACAACGCCATCAACCAACGGAATGAGCGGCGTGCCCAATTCCCGAATCGTCGCCGATTGGGCCCGAATTGTCTCTTCCGTGCGTTTGCGCTCGGCAATTTCGGCCAGCAGCGCGTCCCGACTCGTTCGCAAGTTGGCGACCATTTTGTTGAACTCTATGGCTAAAACCCCGAATTCGTCTCCTGGCGACATGTGAACTTCATTGTCTAAATCCCCACGGGCCACAACAGTTGTTGAAGTCACAAGTTGATCGATTTTGCGCTTGATGTTGGCTGAAAGAATTACGCCTAAACTGGCTGAGAGGAGAAAGGCCAGAATAGTCCCAACTAAAATAAGGTTTTTTGACATACTTAGCATCCCTTCAACCAACAAAAGTTGTTCTTTGGATTGATCTTGATTGATGGTCTTGAGATTATTACCTGCTTCTTGCAAGCGTGTATAGATTGGTTCTGATTGTTTAAGCGCAAGAAGTGATTCTTGGATATTATTTTTGTGACTAATAACAAGAAAATCTTCATTATTAGCCTCAACGAATTTTGGCCATTCAACATTGAGTACTCTCCAGTCGATTTCTTCTTCACTAATTTCGCGGACTAGATCGTATTTCTGAAGGCTGGTCACCATCTGGGCCTCAAGCAGGTGCATTTCGTCCTCAATTTTGTCCATATCCTTCACATCTTGCGTAGCTGCATGTTTGATCTGGAGAACCCGATATTTTGTCACCACAAGGTTGATGTCATCGGTATAGATCAAGGGCTTAACAACGAATTCGCCGATATAGCGTGATTTTTGGCCGATTTCACTGATTTCAAAGATGGCAAAAGCACCGATGGCCAACATAAAGACTAGATTGAGCGTGAAAACGGCGATTAACTTCAAACGAATTGAGGCTTTCATAAGGAACATACTCGCTTTCTGGGCTTAATAAAAAAGGTTAGGCAAATTTTACACTTTCCTCCGGCGCGGCCTAAAACCTGCTTCCCGCAAGACGCGCTGGGATAGCTTTCCTCTATTCTACCGCAGAAATGGCGCTTGCTTGCGGAACCCCTGGCGGTTGGCAATTTGCATCTTTGGGTTTCCTATACTAGAATCGCCAGGATTTGAGCGCTGAGTCGCAAATTAGTAACCAAAGGAGCAAAATCTTAAAAATGGGCGAGTTGATTTGGGCCCTTTTGCGCGTGATCGGGCAGGCCATAGAGACGTTTTTGGTTGGGGTCAGCCAAGTCATCGAAAATCTCTTTCGGGGCAAAGCTGATATTGTGCTTTAAGCTTCAGCGGTTTGAAGGCCTTTGCCAAGGTTGAAATGGGGGGAGGGGCATTCAAGCGAATGCCCTTTCCCAAGCCAAAAGGCTAGAGAAAGAAGAAATCTTTAGGCACTCCATTCGATGGTGAAGGTTTTTGAAAACCCAGAAAGGAGTAGGTCGCGGATGCCGTTGCTTCAAACTACGCAAGGGAAACTGGTTTATGCTGGGCGGGGCACGAGTTCGCCGCCGCTGGTCTGTTTGCACGGAGCGGGGGGGAATCACCGCCATTGGGGTTATCAGTTGCGTGACCTTTGCCCTAAAAGGCGCATCTTAACCTTTGATCTCCCAGGGCATGGGCGTTCGCCAGAGCCAGGTTGCAAACGGATTGAAGATTATGGAAATTGGCTTCTGACGG
>Ga0316612_1000283_pt1 | contig 17302 bp, 7 predicted proteins | sample MIS2016226_MG_FD_207676 | JGI IMG/M metagenome (GOLD analysis project Ga0316612, IMG submission 207676) | Microbial mat bacterial communities from Middle Island sinkhole, Lake Huron, Michigan, United States - MIS.2016.226 | ecosystem: Environmental > Aquatic > Freshwater > Lake > Sediment... | reverse complement strand
GACATGGTACTGAAACTGTAATAACACCACTCCGGGCAACTCCTTCATTTGATTCATAATTTATTGTAATTGTACTGGTACCAGTGCCATTTGACTGTGAAACTGTGAGCCAGGGAACTTCTTCTACAACTGTCCAATCGGCGTTTGAAGTAATTTCGAAAGTAGCAGAACCTATAATGGAAGGCACATCAAACAATGTGGGTGAAACCGTTATTGTGGATGAAATGAAATTATAAATTATGGATGTATTATTATATCCAGGCATAGGGGCAAAATTTGTGTTCTGCCAACCTGATAATCCTTGTCCATAAGGTATTATTGTTTGTGTTGAAGCATCATAAACTTTCAGGTAAAATAATTCTCCTGCATGCATGCCATGTCCGCCCAAATCGTCACCATAAATAATAAAGTTAATGAAAGCAATTCCACCAACCATAGTAAACGGTGCGGCTCCAACGCATTCATCATCCGGATCGAAGGCTGCAATGATATCCCCGGTTACTGCGGGTGTGCAATTAATTTGTGCCTGACCACGCATTGTTCCACCGAGGTTAGTTGGATAGTAGGTAAAAGGGCCAACAGTGTTTTGGCCAATTGATGGCATGAAAATTAAAGAAATTGCCAAAATCATTAACCACTTTATTAAAAAACATTGGATATTTTTCATAATTCTTTTTGAATTTATTTATATTAAAAGTACGTATCAAAATCTAAAATTAATTATTTTATGCAACGAACACTATAACCAAAACTTTTATCGGCCCCACCACTTCCAACACTGGCCGTGTTATGGTCCAAGTATCGGTAAAAGGCGTCAGAAGTCGAGTATTCAGTCGAAGAAAACCAGCTTCCGTTGATTCCAAGGATAAATGAAGCACCATTTATGAAGCGATAACCGCCGGGAAGAGCAGTAAAGTTGGTGGAATTATTGGCGTTGATATTATTGCCTGGTGCGCATAGATATGCAGACGTACTCCAGGCGGTTTTTGCTGCCATAGCTTTTGCAATGTAATTGGCTGAGCTGTTACAAAGGTAAGCTTCCTGGCTTTTAATATGGTCAGTAAGCGCTGTCCACTCTTCATCTGAAGGAAGGTGCCAGCCATCAGCACAAATACCTTGCTCACCGGCAACAAATACGTATTGCATCATTTCATTCCACTGATAAAGCCCGCCGTAAACAAGGCAATTGGATTCGAGGTTATTGTAACAATATTTTTCAATGGTTCCATTATTAGTCTGGTTGCTCGCTCCATCTATCCGTGTGCCAATGTTCAGGTTTTGTTTCATCCAGCATTGGGAGCCAATTTGAACTGTGGAGTAAACTTTACCATCACGTGAATCAGTAAAATTATCTCCGCAAAGGAACTCGATAGGAGTAGAAAAGATAAGCTCATTCCCATAGGCCGTGCCTTCACTATTGGTTGCAAAAGCCCGAACATAATAGGTAGTACCTGGTTCAAGGCTGATAATGTTGCTGATAAATGTCCCTGTTCCGGTGCCGCTTATAGTGAGATAATTTTCAATGGTTGGATTTTGGGAAGTACTCCAGCATACGCCCCTTGCATTAACTACAGCACCTCCATCCAGGGTAACATTTCCTCCAGAAATTGCTGTAGTTGTTGAAATTTCAGATAATTCAAAAGTGGTAACGGTAGGTAATGAAACTTGGTTGTCATCATTTTTGAGACAACGCACTGAACATCCGTATGATTTATCAGTACTTGAAGACCTCATTATATTTGGAGTATTAAAGTGTAAATCACGAGTCCAAGGATAAAATGTTGCTCCCAATGATGATGACCAGAAAATCGAAACAATACTCTGACTAGTAAATATCATACTTGAATGTCGCATCCCTCCCGGTATTGCGGTAAAACCACTCAGATTTGTAGCTCCAGAATTTGGGGGTGACCAATGTAAATAACCAATTTCCTTCAAATTTCCTCCAGCAACTTCCCACCCTTCAAGAAACTCCGTAATTAATGTCCATTCGTTATCTGTAGGTATATGAAATCCCACAGGACAAATCCCATGGGAACCTGATGAAGAAGTATAATGCATCATTTCATCCCATTGGTATAGCCCACCATAAACATCGCAATTGGTTTCGAGATTGTTGTAACAGTACTTTTCAATGGCTCCATTATTGGTTTGGTTGTTTATTCCATCTATTCGGGTGCCAATGTTAAGGTTTTGTTTCATCCAGCATTGAGTGCCAATTTGCACTGTTTCATATGTTTTGTTATCCCGTTCATCGAAAATTGTCATACCACAAGTCCATTCTGTTTGAGGATAGGTAAATCCGTCATAATCGGCTGTAACCTTTACCCAATATCCATAACCGTTTCTTATTTCCGTTAATGTGTTGAAGTATGGTTCGTTCGGTTCAAAAATTTGCCCCTCCTGATCATAACCCGTAACAACCTGTAAAATTCCTGCTGTTATTAATGAACCAAATGCATCTTCAGGAGGTAAAGGTTCTTCTGGCCAATACGCAACTAGGTTCCATCCCGTCGTTAGATTGATGGAAAAGGATGTTGGAATTTGTTCTCCAGTAACATTTAATACAGCTTCATTAATTACTTTTACCCAATAGCCCATACCAGGTGTTAGGTTTACCAAGGTATTTAACTCAGGAATGTCGTTTGGATCGAAGACAAGGCCTTCCTGATCGTAACCAGTTACAAATATCAGGTTTCCATCTTCAATAAGTTGCTGAAATACTGATTCAGGAGTTGATGGATCAGGAATTACATCTAATGAGATCAGATTCCAGCCAGCATGTAGCAAAATATTATCGGTGGTTCCAGGCAACCCTGACTGAGTTACAGTTACCACAAATGAAGGCACCCCTGCAATTGCCAAATTTATGGTAGCGATTCTTTCTAAATTGGTATTATTTTCAGTATAAGTCGCATCCATCGTTCCATTCCCTGCTCCGGAGGGGGTAACAGTGCACCATTCCTTATCACTTGTGGCCGTCCACGGACAGTTTGACGAAATTGAAAAAGTAGTTGAAGAACCGGGTGAATATGGAACATTTTGATTTGTTGGGTTTACTGTTATAGAACACGGAGCCGGAGATTGGGTAATTGTTACAACCTTTGGTGCAATACCAACAACTGAAACAGTAATATTTGCTGTTCTTTCTGTTGTTGTTGGATTGATGATATAATTGGCAATCATCGTACCATTTCCAGTACCAGAAGGAGTCACTGAACACCACTCCTGATCACTTGTAGCAGACCAGGAACAACTGGTTGTAACAGAAAAGGTAGTGGACCCATTGGGTGAATATGGAACATTTTGATTTGATGGTGTCACAGATAATTCACATTGTAAACCGTATGTAAAAATGATTGGATCATCCATAGTGCCTATATCAGTCGAACTTACGAAAGGAATTTCATTGTTGGCGTCAACAATTTCATTAGTTGATGCCAAATAAATTTTAAAAGTAACAATTTCTCCGGATTCTTCATTTGATCCAATTGTAAGGAATAAAATACCTCCTAAAGATGAAAATGGACTCGCAACGCCCCGACATTCATTCCCAACAAAAGCACCCAGAATATCATTCTCATTTAGTGAATATACTCCAGGTGAAAGTTGAATCTTACCAATTACTGACATGTTGTTCTCAGGATATGGTAATGGTATCCAGGAAGACGGACCAGGCGCTCCAGATTGTGTCACTGTAACGACTACAGGTGCCTGCCCGGATATTGTTACAGTAATGTAAGCAATTCTTTGATCAAGTAGTTCGTTTTCCAAATAATTTGCGGTAACAATCCCAATGCCTGACCCAGCGGGGGTTACTGAACACCAGAATTTATCACTTGTAGCGGCCCAGCCTGAACCCGCCGGAACGTTTACTGTAAAGTTAGTAGTACCAGCATTAAATGTCACATCTTGATTTGATGGTGATACTGATGCATTAGTCTGTTGAAATCCCTGAGTAACAACCAATGAAGGTTGTACAAAGGTGCCAGTTACGGTTTCTCCAACTGTAGAGGTTGCTCTGATTGCCCCAGAACCCGAGCTACCACCGGTTGATGAAACCACCTGCCGACCTATGAAGATTTGGCCAAATGAAATCTGAAAACAAATTCCTGTTAAAATCAATAATATGATTCTTTTCATTTTTATTATGTTTATTTATTATTTTGAAGTTCATCCAATTGTTCCTGCAACCTTGCTAGCCGTTGCTGTAAATCTTCAATCATCGCTTGCTGTTCCTGCATTCCTTTAACCAACGGAACAACAAATTCAGCATACCTAAGACCCCATAAACCATTTTCATTCTCAGGCTTATCAATTCCACTGAAATTGTAACCAACTTTTTGTGCTGCTTTTTCGACATCTTGAGCTAAAAAACCACTGAATTGCATTTTATTAATTACATCTTTCCCTTCCCACTCACCGGTTTCTTTGACACCTGTGATTTCACTCTCTTTATTTTTATCATAAAAATAAGTAACAGGTTTTAGCCCTAAAATAAAAGGAAGTCCAGGAACATTTTCCTGGACATTTATTTTTACACGTGCATCTGAAAGAGAAGTCCAACTCACTTTACCTCCAATGCTGGTTACACTAGAACTACCAATACGTACCATATTATCTGAAGAAATATCATACGCATTGTATCCTAAAGCCGTTGAATTTGAATATGCACTACCACTGTCAAATGCATTCTTTCCTAAAGCAGTGTTATAATGTCCTGATGTGTTTTCACTTAGTGCTCCATACCCACAAGCAGTGTTATTAGTGCCTGTAATATTTTGATCTAGTGAAGAGGTACCAATAGCTACATTATTTTCTCCAGAGGTATTAAACCCTAATGCCCCATTTCCAATAGCAGTGTTATCATCACCATCAATATTATGAACAAGCGCATAAGTCCCTAACGCAGTATTGGAATAACCAGAAGTATTATCACGAAGTGCATTTGTTCCAACAGCAGTATTATTATCACTCGTGTTTGAAAATAGGGCTTTATACCCAATAGCTACGTTCTCGTCTCCAGAAGTATTTCCTTGAAGGGCATGATCTCCACAAGCAGTGTTATAGTTACCATCAATATTTGAATAAATTGAATTATAACCACTTGCAGTATTGTATTTACCAGATGTGTTAGAATGCATAGAACCAAACCCAAAGGCAGAATTGTAATTGCCATCAATATTAGATGAAAGAGCTATGTAACCAATAGCAACATTATTGTCTCCAGTAGTGTTATCTTGCAATGATCTATAACCAATGGCTGTATTATTGTGTCCGTCAATGTTTGAATACAGAACATCATCGCCAATTGCAGTATTTTGATAACCAGTAGTATTAGAGTATAAAGCTAAATTACCAATTCCAGTATTAGAATATCCACTTGTATTTTTATTACCAACCGAATCCCCTATGAAAACATTTTTGTTTTCTGTCAAATCATCACCTGCTCCCGCACCCTTTCCTATAAATATTGAATTGCCAGTATTGAAAATTTCAATTTGTCCTTTGGTTGTAATGCGGGTTCTCAAAACATTGTCAGTTCGGAATTCCAATGCTTGTAAATCAACAGTCCCTAAGAAATCTGTCACGGGATTCGTTCCTGCATTTCCATTCAAACCCCAACCTGTATTTGAAGGCAGTATTACAGTATTTCCATTACTGATACTTAAAGAAGTTCCTGCAAGGCTTAATTCCTGGGCATCACTGTCATTAGCAGGCACCCACGATGTGCCATTCCATTTTAAAACCTGTCCGTTGGTTGCTCCTTGTTTGGATATTCCTAATGGATTGCCACTTGTACCATTACCAGATAAGGTTGCATTTGTATTAGCGGTTTGCGAACCCCAGTTGTCACTTCCACCATGCAAAACGGTATCAGCTACCATTGCAAAGGGGACAGTTACAAATTGTGTTGTACCAAGATCAACATATCCTGCTCCAATATTGCCTTGCACCTGAAGGAAATAACTGTTTGTTCCCCATTGAATTGCAGAAAAGGGTCCAATTGTAGGTGTACCTTCACCAATTTGCAAATTCACCAAACCATACTCATCGGTAGCTGTTGTCTGTGTTTCTTCATAAACTGAAATTCCATTTGCAGTTGCCTGGTGAATGGTAAATTTCATAATTGCATTTTGGTTCTGTAGTATCTGCCCTGACGCATTTCGCAACACTGCCTGGTAGTTAATGCTTTGCGGAACTTGCCCAAAGGCATTAATGAGCGAAAGGTGAAAGGTGAATAGCAGGAGTAATCCCAATTTTGTAATTGTCTTTTTCATATTCATTATTTTTTATTTGTTACTTGTAGCTTGTCTAATTGAATTTGTAAAAGTGAAATCTGTTTCTGTAAATCTTCGTTAATGGTCTTTTGTGAATCATTTTCCATTTTCAGGGCATCTATCATTAGTTGTTGCTCCTGCATACCTTTAACCAATGGAACAACAAATTCAGCATAACGAAGACCCCATAAACCACTTTCATTCTCAGGCTTATCAATTCCACTGAAATCACATCCAGCTTCCTGGGCAGCTTTTTCAACTTCCTGTGCAAGAAATCCACTAAACTTCATTTGTTGAATATCATATTTCCCATCCCAATCAAGTGTATCAACCTTATTCTGTAACCGGTTTGATTTTGCTATGCTGTAATTATAGGTTGCAGGTTTAAGATTCATTATAAATGACAATCCTTTCACATCATACCTTACATTTTCTTTTACCCGTTCATCTGAAAGGGTCGTCCACCCCACTTGTCCTCCAATAGACGACATGGAACTGTTGCCTATTCTTACTCGGTTACTTCCTCCCAAAGGAAGGTTTCCACTGCCTCCTATGACAATGGTATTAGTCCTGTTGTCAGCATCAACACCAGTTTGAAATCCAATTGAGGTGTTGAAGTCACTTAGGACAAAACTTGTGTTCGCTGAATGTGCACCTACAGCAGTATTAAAACTTGCTGTTTCAGTCCCGCTATTTAAAGCAGCATGACCAATTATGGTGTTGTTACTTCCGTGAGTGTTTGATTGGTGTGCTAAATTTCCAATAACAACATTATTATTACCTGTGGTGTTAAAAAAAAGCGCGGTCCTACCAATAGCAATGTTGTTATCTCCGTTTGCCCATGAAGTTGGTTGATTATTGAAAAGAGCCTTATATCCTATCGCTATATTTTGCTGATCATTTAATGATGAATTTGTTTCATCATAGGATTGCTTAAATAAAGCATAAGAACCTATCGCAATGTTATATTTTAATGAAGTATTATTGCGTAAAGCAGCATATCCTATTGAAACATTATTATTTCCAGAAGTATTTGCAAATCCAGCAGAATCGCCAATAAAAACATTTTGTCTGCTGCTTAAATCATCGTTTTTCCCTGCTCCTTTTCCAATAAAAACAGAATTTCCAGTGTTGAACATTTCAATTTGACCTTTGGTTGTAATTCGTGCTTTCAAAAGATTGTTGGTTTTGAAATCTATCGGTTGTTCATCAGTAGTACCGATAAAATTATTATCAGGGATAGTTCCTGAATTCCCAATCAAATTCCATCCAGTACTTGAAGGCAGGACTACGGTATTCCCATTACTAATTGTGAGTGATGTTCCGTCAAGATTTAATTGCTGGGTATCATTATCATCCGCTGGAAGCCAGGTATTCCCAATCCATTTTAAAGATTGTCCGGTTATCGCACCCTGAGACGCAAGACTTAATGGATTATTATTTGTACCATCTCCGGTCAATGTTGCCGTATGATTAACCACTTGTAATCCAGGACTATGGAGTGCAGTATCCGCCACCAAAGCGTAAGGAACAGTTACAAATTGTGTCGTACCAAGATCAACAAACCCATAGCCAATATCGACCTGTACTTGTAGAAAGTAGTTATCTGTGCCCCATTGAATGTTTTGAAAAACTCCGCTGACAGGATTTCCTTGTCCAATTTGTAAATTAACCAAACCATAATTGTCTGTAGTCGTTTCATGTGTTTCTTCATAGACAATTGCCCCTACCAAAGTTGACGAATGAACTGAAAGCTTGACAGTTGAGTTTTGATTTTGCAGAATTTGTCCAGACTCATTTCTCAACATTGCCTGATAATTCAAACTTTGCGGAACCTGGGCATCTAAAAGGCTAATCACGAAAGTTAAGAAAGCAAATGCGATTAAAATTCTGAGTATTTTTTTATTTTCCATAAATATATTTTTTTTGTAATTTATTGATTATTAACTAAATTAAAAAATGTAAAAGAACAAAGATTCAAGTTAATAAAAGAATACTGAGGCGGTCACCCACCCCAGTATTTTTTCTGCAAACTATTTTATGATCATTTTTCTCACCACAATTACGGGTGTTTGATCTTCGATGTATGTAAATAATAAGGTGTAAATTCCGGTTTGCAAATTATTTGCATCTAATTCCAAAACGTAGGAACCATTTTCCATATCCTTGTTAATGACGATATTGACCACACTACCAAAAACATTAAAAATCTCCACTTTAACTTTTCCAGGTTCATTAATTTCAAATTGTAAAGTAGCTGATTGTTCAAACGGATTAGGATAAATTTCCCCAACTTTGAAGTTATTGCTAATCAATGGATTTGGAATTCCGGTTAATCCGGATAAATTAAATATGTATGGCTCGGGAACTGTACCTATTTCAGTTTCTGAGGAGAATTCAATTCCATCTGGTATTTCGTAAATCCGATTTTCATCTGCGATAAAAACTTTAAAGTTGACAACTTCTCCCTGGTCAATGTCCGATCCTATGGTTAAAAATAATGCTCCCTGAGGTTCTGAAAACGGATAAGCTATCCCTCTGCATTCTTCACCGACATAGGCATAAACAGCATCATTTGTATTTGTTGAAATACGTCCATCAGGCAAAAGAATGTTACCTATTAACTGCATGTTATACAACGAATTGACCTTGACATCATCTTCTAATGGTGAATATAAAATTTCGGCTTCATTATTGAAAACCATTTCTTTTGAGTCTATACCGGATGGATAGATTAATGTGGATGGATTTGCCAAATGAATAATAAAACCCTTTCCTTTTTGTAATGTACTAAGTGTCCCGACCCATTGTGTTCCAGAATACACCGCGAAAGCTCCCTGCCCGGTAAACCGGTCATTAATTAAAGGATCAGGATCCAAATTTTCAAGTGCGACATTAATAGGTAAATCGCTTTGTGGTAAATATCCTATCCATGGGTATCCACTACCTATGGTCATGGGGCTAACTTCTACAGGGAATCCCTCTTTACACCAGGTTTGGGATGAGCATAGTTTCATTTTGTACATGGCCATGGGATCAATAACATTAAGACTACCAACCCATTGTGTACCCCAATATGTAGCAAAGGATTGCTGTCCGATAATCCGGTCATTCTGGCATGGAGAAATATTATTGAAAACATTATTTATGCTCAATCCACCAGGATCTACATTAACAGAAAACCAGGTAAACCCAGCGCCAAAATTGATGCACAATTCAGTCAAACCACAATGGAATTCAAAAGGATCTGTCATGTCGCCAATTAATGCCTGGTTCTCAAATTGCAACGTCTCTGAAATCGGACATTCCTCACATTGTTCTGAATTCCAGGCTTTGAAGGTAATAGTTTCTCCGGAATTTATGTCAGATAAAATTGTCAGGAATACATAACCTGGTGTATTTTGATCAGGATGACCAATTCCTCGACATTCATCACCGACAAATGCACCAATTAAGTCGGAAGGATTACTGGTTAGTTCGTTAAAGAGGTATAACTGACCAATTACTTGCATATTGAATTGCAGATATTGAGCCAATTGCCATGAAGGTGTACATACAGCTGATTGGGTTACTGTAACAATAACAGGCGTGATTCCAGTTATCGTAACTGTTATGTCAGCAGTTTGTGTGATTCCGGTGCTGTTTTGTATACAGGTGGCCGTAAAATTACCATTACCACTTCCAGTTGAGGGGGATACCACACACCACGTTTTGTTACTCACTACCGTCCAGTTACAACCTGAAAGTGAAGTTACATTGAAACTAACAGACCCACCTATAGCCGGAACATTTTGAGTAGGAGGGGTGACCGATAGTGAGCATGGGGGATTAGAGTAAACAGCTGTGTAGGTGTCATTTGCAGTTACTGTTATTGGAATTTGATGGTTTGTCGAAAAATCAGCATTATTTTTTAACCATTTGCTAAAATTATTTCCATTGGCTGATGGTGGCGCAGTCAGTGTTACACCGGTTCCCTGATAATATGATCTTGTAAGCGGAGTCGTTCCATCGCCCGAACCATTATTATCATTTGGAGTAACTGTAATATTTACGCCAGCCGATGGGTTTTGAGAATTTATTGTCAGTACAAATACGCTGTTTGGTATTGTGACAAAAAGGTTGCCCTGTGGACCAATGCCACAATCATTTGAAGGAGTAACTGTGACATTTCCTGAACTCCCGGGAGTTGATGAAAAACTCTGTCCTACCCCCGTGGTTGGTGTCCAATCTGACGGTGCTGTCCAATTGTAAATATTTGCGTTGTTTGAAAAAGCCGTAAAATTAATTGCAACACCGGCTGTACCGGAATTAGGACCGTTTATTGTTGAAGTGCCAGGAACTGGATTTACGGTTATGGAAGTTGTTGAGGAATTTACAGTCGCAGGGTTTGCGCAATTTGCATTCGAGGTTAATTTGCAATAAACTGTTGAATTACTTGTCAACGATGGTGTAGTGTAAGTTGAATTTGTGCCGACCTGGTTTCCATTTAAAAACCACTGATAGGTTGGAGTACTTCCGCCATTTGTTATCGTCGAAGTGAATAATACCGGATTTCCAGAACAAATTGTTGTACTTGCTGCTGGCGAAATAGTAATTGTGGGAACAACCGGAGGTGTAACTGTGATGGTTGTAGTTGAAGAATTTACAGTCGCAGGGTTTGCACAATTTGCATTTGAAGTTAACTTGCAATAGACATTTGAATTACTAGTCAACGATGGTGTAGTGTAGGTGGAATTTGTACCGACTTGGTTTCCATTTAAATACCACTGGTAGGTTGGAGTACTACCTCCATTTGTTATCGTCGAAGTGAATGATACCGAATTTCCAGAACAAATTGTTGTGCTCGGTGACGGAGAAATGCTTATTGTGGGAACAACCGGAGGTGTAACTGTGATGGTTGTAGTTGAAGAATTTACAGTCGCAGGGTTTGCACAATTTGCATTTGAAGTTAACTTGCAATAAACTGTTGAATTACTAGTCAATGATGGTGTAGTGTAGGTGGAATTTGTGCCGACCTGGTTTCCATTTAAAAACCACTGATACGATGGAGTAATTCCTCCATTTGTTATCGTCGAGGTGAATGATAACGGATTTCCAGAACATACTGTTGTGTTTGGTGATGGAGAAATGCTAATTGTAGGGGTAACTGATGGTAACCCAGATTGATTGACAGTGTGGGCTACCTTTAAAACATTATTTTCATCATAAATGTTCACATAGCCAGTTTGAGAAGAACAATTAGGGTTTGCATCAACATCATATTCCACAACTCCACTTCCAGGATAATAAATGTTGTTAATCCAACTTACACTGCTTGCTGCTGAAAATGTGCATGATCCTGAAGCATACACTGAAAATGAGCCTGATCCGCCAGAAGAAGTATAATTTGCAGAAGTTGGCGAGACTGACCAATTGGTGCATCCTTCATTACCAAAAACACAAACCTGGAAATTACCTTGATTGGATGACCCTGCATCATAACTTCCAATACGAATGTAATAAGTTGTATTTGTGCTAAGGCCGGTGAATGTTCGTGATTCTAATCCCCCATGTGCAGTGACATCAATACAGCCATTTGGTACTTGATACATCGAAAGGCTGCAAGGTCCGGTTAATACTTGAACTGCTGCGTCAAAATTTGAAAGACTATTGACTTGAATTGTAACTGATGTTTTAGACCCCGTATTAAAATTATAAAAAACATCATCATCATTCATATTACCGGAGCACGAAGCGAAACCTGTTGATGTGGCTCCAATGGTTGTTCCCGGCGTATAGTTGCAAGAAGAACTTACAGTTAGTTGAATTGCACCCGGACATTCGTCATTTACAGGTACTGGAGTTATATTAGCTGATATGTGGTAAAAATCACAACTCGTAAAACCGGTTGGCGGAAATGCAGTAATTGAATATAGACACCTGTCGTTTGAATGAGCATCTAATAAAGGGGGTGCATTTGATGTTACAGCAAACATTGAATGCTGCCAATAATCACTAGCGGTTCCCATGATTACAACATCTCCTTTTGTCCACCAGGTTGGATATGAAGATGTTTTCCTCAAATAATTTGTTACATTAGGATCATTATATAAAAAACTGTGTAGATTATCGCAAGAAGGAATACTACCAAATCCATCATTAATTCCCGCTGACAAGTCCAAATAACCCGCAATCAAACATTGGGACACGAAATTTGCACAATCACCCCCAGAATTGGAATAATCATAATAAGCAGGATTTCTGCTATTACACCATGTATTTCCATATTGAGCGGCTAAATTTGGATCGTAGCCTGTTCTAATGTTTTCAAAATTTGAGGTGGAACTTAAAGGAATATTGCAGTTCATTAAAATCATAAAAGCCCTTTTACTTACTAATACGTCAGAATCATCACTTGCTTCCTTGATTAACTGAATTGCACTATCGGTGCCACAATATGCGAGCCCGCGCAATGCAGCCATACGTATGGTTCCGTCCTGATCCTGTAATTTAGATTTCAAAATCGGGAAGGATTCTTCAAAATAGCCCAATTGTGTGAGCATTATCGCAGCATCTACACTGATATAAGAATCTTGATTGATTAAACCAGCTTTAAGTAGTTTTACTGCTTCATTTGTCGCCAGATCGAGATATCCCAAATGTGTTTTCATACTAATATTCCTATCATCTGATTTCCCTAACTCTTCCAGTATTTTAATGCTTTCTGTTTTTTCACCTAAAGCAGCAAGCGCCAGGGCAATTTCCATTTTAAGTTGTGTGTTTCCAGTCCTCAGTGCCATGACTAAAACAGGAATTGAATTATTTGAATTCATGCAGTGCAACGATTTTGCACATTGTTGCTTTACACCATCTGAAGGATCATTTAAGAGCATTTCCTCAATTGTTTTAATGTAAGGATTATCTATCAAATATGTTAAATAATCAACAGCATTTATTCTTTTACTTTCATCAGGACTTAATAGTTCCATGGCAATAAGAGCAATATCAGTACCTCCTTGGTACTTGGCCTGTTGCTCTTTTTTCAGCGCTTCTCCCACCTTTTTATCCTGCTCCAATGAGTAAAGATTTGTTGCGGGATTTTTAATCCATTCATTTTTTTGTGCTAGGCAAATGTTATAAATGCCAAGAAAGCAAATTAAAATTGTAAAAAAGATAATTTTTGTTTTCATCATGCTAAAGTTTAATATTGTTTATGATTATTCGTTGATTGAAATCTTTTTTGAATACTTGGGTCATTGAAAATGATTTGCACACCAATATTTTCAGACAAAACTCGGCGCTGTTCTTTTGCATTTTGCAAAGCGATTGGTAACCCTGACCAACAAGAATTTTGCTGTGCTGTAATAATTTGCCGAAAAGGAAATTCTTCTATTTCTCTCCAAAATTGTGAATAATCAAAGGCTTCATTCACCATTAATTCGTGAATCTGATTAAACGCATTTTTGAGATGAGCCGGAGACGCTGAACAGTAAAATTCTTTCGCAATCTTAACAATGTAGTAAAAACCCTTTAGTGCAAAATGTTCTAAAAGCCCATTGAAGACAGGTAGCCAGGCATCCAATGATACCGGGATTCTTTGAAAACAATTCCGAAAAAACGTTTTCATGTTATTTGTCATCACATTTGAGTTAAATGACAATGTAAAAATAATCTGTCTTGTATCAATTACCAGAATAACCGAGTTAACGGTTAAACAATTTAGTTATCGGTAGGATTTTAATACTGCTAAAAGAAAAAGCTGACTTCTTTCCGATTTCTTTGTATTTTTCTTTAAATTCTTTTTTATTATTTCTTGATAATTCAACCTGCGAATTATCAATCATATCTATTATGCTGGCACCATTCCGGTAGTGTACCTGTTTAACATGATTCAGATTTACTAAATGAGATTTATGTGCACGAAAAAAACAGGTAAATTCACATAAGATTTCATTAACATGCTTCAAAGTTTTTGTGATTTGAAACTTTTCCACTTTGGAATTGACCAGGAAATAGATATTGCAATAATTGTTATCAGCCTCGCAACGTATGATATCTTTAGGGTAACTTTTTAGCTTTGCATTTACACCCTCTAAAACTATCTCAAGTTCTTTATTTTCTGGTTCTTTGTAATACTGACTTGCTAATTCATAATAATCATTTTGCCTTTTTTGAAAATTGAAAATTGCTCCTTTAAGCTCATTTTCGTCCACAGGCTTCACTAAATAATCGATTGCGGAAAATTTAATTGCTTTGATTGCAAATTGGTCATATTTTGTGGTAAAAATTACTTTGAAGTCAATTTTGTCGAATCCGAAATTCTCCAATAAATCAAAACCAGTGCCTGGATCCAACAACACATCAAGGAAAACCAAGTCCGGTTTAGCCTCTTTTATGAGTTTCATCGCATCCAAAATGTTATCAGCCTCCCCAACCAATTCCAAATCCTGTGAATGGTTATTTTTTAGGAGAATCCAGAGATCTTTGCGGTCAACTTCCAAATCATCAACAATTATTGCTCTTATCATTTTAATCAGATTTTTATTAAAAAGCAAATGAAACAGGTAATACGATTTCGATTTTTGTTCCAACACATTTCTGAAAAACATCTTTCAGTTCTTCAATTATCAATTGTCCTTTGCGGTTTTTCTGCTTGCCATAAATGTCAATTCTACCTACTGTGACTGGAATTCCAAGACCATCCTTCTGATTTTTTGTATTCTTGTTCGGCCCTTCCCAACCCGTACCGTTATCAATGACCAAACAGGATAACATTTCATCTTTTATAGCAAATTTTACTTCCAATTTCGGGTTATTGACCCCTTTAAAGGCATGCTTAAATGAATTTTCCACCAGAGGTTGAATGATGGTTGGGGGAACTAAAATTTGTTCTGTATCAATATCCGGTTCACATTCAATTGTCCAATCAACCAAATTTCGTGAACCCAGATTCAATAAATTGATGTAAAGTTTTAATGTCTCGATTTCCTTTTCAAGGCTAATCAACTCATGATCTGAATCTTCTAAAATACAAATCATTAACTGCTGAAGTTTATTCAGGTATTTGGAGGCGTTGCCAATATCATTATTACGAACATAAAAATCATCAATAAACGACAACGTGTTTTTCAGGAAGTGCGGACTAATCTTAATTCGTTCAACTTTGCTTTTGATTTCATTAACCCTTTTCTCATTGATTATTTCTCTCCTCTTTCTCCAAAGAAAAAAGATACTGAAACCTACAATAATAATCAGGAAAATACCGATGATTGATAGGTCCCTTTCCATTTTAACTTGCTTTGTCTGCTGATCTTTGAGATTATTTTCCAGATTCAACAATGCAATCTGATTGTCTTTTTTTTCAGTTTCATATTTTGTTTGCATTTCAGCTATCGAACTTATTTTCTGTTGATTAAAGAGAGTATCAGAAAGTTGCTGGTACAAATGAAAGTATTTTATAACACTATCTGGTTTATTAATTTGACTATATACTTTAATAAAACTCTCAGTTATACTTTTTAATGACTCTCTATTATTTGTTTTGTTAAATATAAGGAATGATCTTTCCAAATAATTCAAAGCCTTTAAGTACTCTTTTTTTTCTTCATAAACAAATCCAATACTTCCATAAAGTGTTGAAATTAAATCCTTATCCCCAATAATTAGTGCTGAATCCAAGGCATTTGTAAAATATTGTATTGCTTTGTCAAAATATCCCATTTGAAGAAAGTTATTACCTAATTGCTGATTTACATATGATAACCAATAACCATTTTTTATTTTTTCAAATTCCTTTTTTGCTTCCTTAAGGTAATAGTTTGAACTATCATAGTTTTTTTCTTCCGAAAAAATGAGGGACAACCTATACAAAGACGCACCAATATTTTCTGGAATATCATGATCTATAAAAATTGTCTTTGCTTCATTTGCATATTTTTTAGCAATATTAAACTCATTTAATTTTCTATAGACACTGCTGATATTAAGATTTTCAATACCAATGTTTATCTGTTCGTGTAATTTTTCAGAAATTCTTTTAGCCTTAAAGTAATACTCTAATGCTTTTTGATAATCACCTTGACGTAGATAAATATTTCCAATCCATGAGTATCCAGTCGAAAGTGATAAAGAATCATTTAATGCATTGAAAATATCATTCGCTCTTATTCTCATATTTAACGCTCTCTCATTTTCACCAAAATGTGTATAGATTATTACCATATTACCCAGTGTTATCGCAATTCCTACAGAATCCTTCATTTCAATAACAACTTGAAATTTTTTCTCAAAACAGATCAGCGCAGAATCAAAATTACCAGAATTAATATAAGCAACTCCTAATGAATTCAAACTATAAACTAGGCCTTTATTAAAACCAATTTTTTTCGACAATTCAAGCCCTTCCTTGGCATATTTCATCGCTTTGACAGGATCATAATCAACGTATTCGTCAGATAAATAATTTAATATTTTTACCCGGTTGGTATCGGCTTCCTCGGTTTTCAGGACAGCAAAAAGTGAGTCAATATTCATCTGTTGAGCAGTTGATTGTTGTATTTCTGCACCAATACAGAATAGAATGAGGAGCATTTTTATTCTAAAATCAAACTTTTGGTTAAAATTAAACATTGTTTATTTTTTTTGTGGAATGAAAGATGACTGCTAAAATGTAGTAATCCATAATACTTAAATGAGGTTACAAGAGAAGGTATGATTCAAAGGAATACCAATCTTTAGAGACCATATTATCGGTTTTCGGTGATTAACGAATTGTGCAGTTTTATGCATTCTGATAACCATTTTAAAATTCCCTTTTTTACTCATAAAAACGGTTTTTTTAATTGTAGTAAAATTATGAAAATAATTGAATTGACAAAAAAGGAAAATTTATTTTCTTAGAATTGATGTAATTTTTTAATGAATTTTATTGTCAAAAAAGGCTTTTCAAATAGGAGGTTGATGTTCAGTAAATATTCTGAAACAGAAAACACTTTTTTATCGTTTTTTTATACTGTTAAGCTATCCGCCAGCAACTCAGCCTG